>ERZ761607.637-NODE-637-length-56639-cov-8.183373_pt1 | contig 56639 bp, 53 predicted proteins | sample MGYA00511164_ERZ761607 | MGnify/ENA primary metagenome ERZ761607 (study PRJEB28899, sample SAMN02445080) | bioreactor sludge metagenome | biome: EBPR sludge | place: Australia: Brisbane, Thorneside Wastewater Treatment Plant | collected 2011-06-22 ...
GCTTCCGACCGGGCCAATGCCAACGCGCCAACAAATTGGTTGATCGCGGCGGTCAGACGCTGGTTTTGGATCAAATTCTGAAAGCTCGGCACGCCAACCGCCAGCACGATTGCCGACACGGCCAAGGTCATGAGCAATTCAAGCAAGGTCAATCCTCCCTGCAATCTGTAAAATATCCTTGACAGTTTCTGGCGATCAGCGGCAGGATTAACGTTCCACCAGAGCCCAACATGAAAACCAATGATCGGCGTAAAACCCCCATCCGAACCGGGATTTCTGCCGGATTTCTGCACGAACCGCGTTAGCTTCTTCATGGTTTTGCTGGCCGAACTGTTTGCTCTCATTCTAGCGCTCGGCCAAACCGATACCCTCATTGCGTTTTGGAACCAACTCGCGTTGATTTCGCTGTTCGTGCTGTGGATAGCGTTGAGCGTTGCTGGCGCCATCTGTCTTGGCAAACGTTGGCTCAATCGGCTCGATACCCGGATTGCCACGCTGGCCGTGTTGAGCGTGACGTTGTCGATCACCTTGCTATTTTCGTGGCTCGGCTGGTGGTATCTGGAACCGCATTCCGATCCGACCGCTGCCCCGGCCCCACCGGCGGCGCTGCTGGTCCGCAACCTCGCTATCGCCGGTATCGTCACGCTGATCGTCCTGCGCTACTTCTATGTCCAACACCACTGGCAACTCAATGTTGAGGCGGAAGCGCGCGCCCGCCTTCAAGCCTTGCAAGCGCGCATCCACCCGCACTTCTTGTTCAATGCCCTCAACACCATCGCCAGCCTGATTCACAGCCGCCCCCAACAGGCCGAACAGGCGGTGCTCGATCTGGCCGACATGTTGCGCTCGGCGCTCGCCTATCAAGAACGCATTACATTGGAAGCGGAACTGGAATTGACCCGGCGATATCTCGCCATCGAAAGCTTGCGTCTGGGAGATCGGCTGCGCGTGGACTGGCAAGTGGCGGACAACCTACCGCTCGATCTGCCGATGCCTGCCTTGCTGTTGCAACCCTTGGCCGAGAATGCCATCCATCACGGCATCCAGCGGCTGACAGAAGGCGGAACCCTGACCATTCGCATCGAACGCCAACCCCGAGCCTTGCGAATCACGGTCGCCAACCCGCGTTCCGCCGATGGCGCGACCAAAAGATCGGGACACGGCATCGCCCAACACAACATCCGCCAGCGCCTGCAACTGGCCTACGATATGCCAAACCCGCTGGATATCACCGAAACGCCCGACTACTACCAGATCGCCTTTAGCATCCCGCTCGAAATTTCAAACGCCTGGCCAAGCCCTAAAGTGTCTTAGCGCACGTATACTATTAATACGTTTGTAGCAATTTAGTTCGAATGGACCGCCATGATGAACGTATTGATCGTTGACGATGAAGCGCCGGCCCGAGATCGGCTACGCGATTTGCTCAACCAACTTTCCGACTATCAACCGTGTGGGGAAGCGAGCAACGGCGCGGACGCCTTGCGGCTGGCGGAGATCGCGTCGCCGGATATCGTATTGCTGGATATTCAGATGCCGGGTCTGGATGGCTTGGAAACCGCGCGGCGACTGGCCGCGCTCGCCCGCCCGCCCGCCGTCATTTTCGTCACCGCCTACGGCGATCATGCGTTAGAGGCGCTCGATGCGCAGGCGGTGGCTTACCTGCTCAAACCGGTCCGCCTGGAACGGCTGGAACGGGCGTTGGCCCATGCCGGTCGGCTCAATCGCGCGCAATTGGCCAGCTTGACCGCCGACCGTTCCGAAGCTGGCCGCACTCACATCCGCGTCCGGCTCGGCCAGCGCCTGGAGTTGATCCCGCTGGTCGATGTCTGTTATTTCCAGGCCGATCAAAAATACGTCACGGTCCGCCACCGTCGCGGCGAAGCGCTGACCGAGGAATCGTTGAAGACTCTGGAAACGGAGTTAGGCGCACGGGTGATCCGGGTGCACCGCAATGGGCTGGCGATGGCGGCGCGCATCGCTGGCTTGGAGAAAACCGCCGATGGCGGCGTCAATCTGGTTTTCGACATCATCGCCGACCGTCTGGAGGTCAGCCGGCGTCATCTGCCGCTGGTCCGGCAGTTTCTCAAACAAGCCTGAGCGGCTCCAAAGGCTCCCCACCAGCCGCGTCGGCTGAGTTTCGGAGCGGATGATTAACCCGGCGGCCAGCCCAACTCCCGGCCCGCCAGCAAGTGCATATGAAGGTGAAACACGATCTGACCGGCGTCGCGGTTGCAGTTGATGACGGTACGGTAACCGCTTTCCGCCACTCCCAAATCGGCGGCTACCTGTTTGCCGGCGAGATACAACTGACCGACCAGCGCCGCATCCGTCGGCTCCAACTCGTTGAGCGTGGCGATATGGCGTCGGGGTACGATCAGTACGTGAACGGGCGCTTCGGGATTGATGTCTCGAAAGGCCAGAACCCCGCCGTCGTCGTAAAGCTTGACGGCGGGAATCTCGCCGGCGGCGATCTTACAGAAGAGACAGTCGTTCATCGCGGCGCGCTCCACTCAGGATAAATCGCGGCGGCCCGCAAAGGCATGGGCCAAGGTGCCGCCGTCCACATATTCCAATTCACCGCCCAGCGGCACGCCATGGGCGATTCGGGTGGCTCGGATGCTGCGCTCGCGGGCCAGCTCACCGATATAGTAGGCGGTAGCCTCGCCCTCGACCGTGGGGTTGGTGGCGAGAATGATCTCCTGGATTTGGCCCTCGTTGAGGCGCGCTTCCAAAAGATCCAAACCGAGTTCGGTCGGGCCGATGCCGTCCAAGGGCGACAAATGGCCCATCAGCACAAAATAGACGCCCTGAAAGCCGGTCGCCTGCTCCACCGCCAGCACGTCGGCCGGGGTTTCGGTCACGCACAACAGCGCCTGATTGCGGCGGGGGTTCGCGCACAGGGCGCAGAGGGCGGTTTCGCTCAAATCGCGGCAGCGTTCGCAGCGGCCGATCCCCTCTAAAGCCTCCCGCAAGGCCTCGACCAACCGACCCGCGCCGTCGCGGTCCCGCTCCAACAAATGCAACGCCATGCGTTGAGCCGATTTCGGCCCGACGCCCGGCAGGCAGCGCAGAGCCGCGATCAACTGGTTCAGCAGCGGCGAAGCGGCCACGTGAAAACGTCAAAACGGCAACTTGAGATCGCCCAGCATCCCCGGCGGCAAACCCATGCCGGAGGTCAGGCCCGACATTTTCTCCTGCACGGTCCGCTCGACCTTGCGAGCGGCGTCATTGAAAGCCGACGCCACCAAATCTTCCAGCATGTCCTTGTCATCGCCCACCAAACTGTCGTCGATCCGCAGGCGCTTGACCTCGTAACGGCCGGTGATGGTGACGCTGACCAAGCCGCCGCCCGCCTCGCCGTTGATCTCCATCGCCGCGATTTCCGCCTGCGCCTTCTGCAAGTTTTCTTGCATCTTCTGCGCCTGCTTCATGATATTGCCCAAACCACCTTTCATCATTGCGCCTCCTCAGCACATCTTGGCCCCGGCCTCCATCCAGCGGGAAACCGGGGGAATAGCTCATCCACCTTCAAAATCGTCGTGCGGCTGAACGTCTTTGATACTCGCGTCGAAAAGCTCTTTCAGCTCCGCGATGCGAGGATCCTGCTCGATCCGTTTGACAGCCGCTTGCTGGCGCTCGGTTTGGCGTTGAAAACGTTGCTCGGCGGGTGTGGCCGCCGGCAGATTCCCCACCTGAAACCGCAAGCTGGCCGGCGCGCCGAAATGTTGCTCCAGAGCCGACCTCAACCGCTCCTCGCTTGTCTTATTGCGCATTTGGGCGTGAGTCGCATCAAGCGCCAGACAGAAACTATTACCCTCGCGGGCGACTAAAACGCAATTCAAAGCGAGCTGTTTGGCCATGCCGCCCAACGCTAACTGTTCGACCAGCGCGGCCCATTCCGATGCCGGTTCGGCCGCCAACGAAGTCTCCGAAGGCGCAATCGATTGAGCCAGCGGGATGTTTGGCGCAATAACCGGAGCGGGCGCGGGGACAGGCGCGGGGACAGGCGCGGGGACAGGCGCGGGCGCGGGCAAGTGAGACACCGACTCCCGAGCGTCTGTTGCATGGTCCAGCGGCGCGGGCCGAAAGCACAGCATCCGCAGCAACACCATTTCGAAGCCGCCGCGCGGTTCGGGCGACAACCCTAAATCGCGCCGCCCCAGCAGCGCGATTTGATAAAACAATTGCACGTCTTCCGGCGGCAAAACGCCAGCCAAGCGCGCCAAATCTTCGGCATCCGCCACCCCATCGGCCGACGCGGCCGAGGGCGCGACCTGAAACAAAGCGATCTGCTGTAACAGCGACAGCAGTTCGGCCAACACCGTCGCGTAGTCGGGCGCGGACTCGTCCAATTCGGCCACGCGCCGCAACACCGCGTCCGCATCGCGCAACGCCAGCGCCTCCAACACGGTAGGCACCCAGCGTCGGTCGATAACGCCGAGCATGGCGGAAACCGCCGCCTGTTCCACCCGCCCCGCCCCGAAGGCGATAGCTTGATCCAACAGGCTCAAGGCATCGCGCATGCTGCCGTCGCCGGCGCGCGCGATCAGGCGCAACGCGGCGTCATCGCTCGGAATGCCTTCCGCCGCCAACACCTTATTCAAATAAGCGGCGATCATGGCGGTCGGCAACCGCCTGAGACCAAATTGCAGACAGCGCGAAAGGATCGTGACCGGCAATTTTTGGGGATCGGTGGTCGCCAGCAGGAATTTCACATGCGGCGGCGGCTCCTCCAGAGTCTTCAGCAAGGCGTTGAAACTGTGGGCGGACAACATGTGTACCTCATCGATCAGGTACACCTTGAACCGGCCCCGGCTGGGAGCATACTGCACGTTTTCCAGCAGGTCGCGCGTATCTTCGACCTTGGTTCGAGACGCGGCGTCCACTTCCAGCAAATCCACGAAACGGCCTTCATCAATTTCCCGGCAAGCGGCGCATTGACCGCAGGGCGTGGAGGAAATGCCGGTTTCACAATTCAGCGACTTGGCGAAAATCCGCGCCAGCGTGGTTTTACCCACGCCGCGAGTGCCGGTAAACAAAAAGGCATGATGCAGTCGCTGCCGGTCGAGCGCGTGGGTCAACGCCCGCACGATGGGCTCCTGACCGACCAGCTCGTGAAAGGTTCGGGGCCGCCATTTGCGGGCCAAAACCTGATAGCTCATGCCGCGATCCAACGCGCGGACAGGGTGGCGCATCCTTGGATCGGTGGCCAGCACATCCTGAACCGGATCAACAGGGCGGACATGGAAACGCTGCTTGAAATCGGATTGCTGGCCTGTTGGAAAGGGCGGCGGTCCCTACCAGCCGCACCCCGGCGCCCGAGGCTACTGCTGCCGCTGCTCCCTTCCGGGCCTGACGGGGTTCACAGTTTGTCGTCGCGGGGGGACCGATACGGACCGCCATTGAAAGTTGCGGGAGCGCGCCGCGCCTCGCGGAAACCACAGGGGAGGCGCCCGCCGAATTATAGCTGCAAGCCATTGATAGGCTTATCGACTCCGATACCGACTTGTATCGGCGATTCCGAAAAGCCGCTTCAGCGCGCTTACCCTCAAGGCTTTGCATGATAGTTCATCGCCCACAGGGTGTCGATAGAGCGGTAGCGCCGCGCTCGGATTGCCAAAATTCAATGTTGCATCCAGCCGGAATTTTGTCCGGGCGGCGGTGGCTTACCTTCGGAGTTCAGATACTGCGCGAAAGCGCCTACCACGATAGCCAACAGTACAGCGATGGCGATGTATTTCATCGGTCGGTCTTGCCTCACTGGGTCGACGAGCCAAGGTTTTCGTCGGATCGCGATGTTAGTGACCCCGGAAAGTTACCTCAATGCTACTCTGGATGCGCATGGAACGCCATGGAAGACGGCGCAAATAAAGGCAATAAAAAACCCGCACTTGGCGGGTTTCTATTTCCATGATGGAAGCTCATGGACGGCTTTGTGGCGGAGAGAGAGGGATTCGAACCCTCGTTAGAGTCACCCCTAAACAGCATTTCCAGTGCTGCGCCTTCGACCGCTCGGCCATCTCTCCGATAAATCGCCTCCAAACGGTGAGGAGGCTAAGACTACTCGAAGCAGCCGCGCCAAGGCAAGGTCGCCTCAGCGCCGCTTTCACCGGGTCAATTCAACCCTTTCATGGTCAAGCGCACCCGTCCTTGTTTGTCGATTTCGAGCACCTTGACCTTGACCGAATCGCCCACCGCCAGCTTGTCACTGACGTTTTGCACCCGCTCCTCGCAAATTTGCGAGATGTGCACCATGCCGTCGCGACCGGGCAGAATCGCCACGAACGCCCCAAAATCCATGATCCGCACCACCTTGCCCTCGTAAACCTGGCCAACCTCGACATCGGCGGTGATCTGCTCGATGCGGCGGCGCGCCTCATCGCCGGCTTCCTTGTCCACCGACGCGATTTTGATGGTGCCGTCGTCGGCGATGTCGATGGTGGTGCCGGTCTCCTCGGTGATGGCCCGGATGGTCACGCCGCCCTTGCCGATAACATCGCGAATCTTTTCGGGATTGATCCGCAAGGTGGTAAAGCGGGGCGCGTGTTCCGACAGCTCGCCGCGCGACTGGGTGATGACTTCGGCCATCTTGCCGAGGATGTGCAAGCGGCCCTCGCGGGCCTGCGCCAGCGCACGCTCCATGATTTCGCGGGTGATGCCGTCGATCTTGATATCCATCTGCAAGGCGGTCACGCCGACAGCGGTGCCGGCCACCTTGAAATCCATATCGCCCAGATGATCCTCATCCCCGATGATATCGGTCAGCACCGCGAAACGGTCGGCGTCCTTGATCAAGCCCATGGCGATGCCGGCGACCGGCGCCTTGATCGGGACGCCGGCGTCCATCAAGGACAAGCTCGCGCCGCAGACCGACGCCATCGAGCTGGAGCCGTTGGATTCGGTAATTTCGGACACCACCCGCACCGTGTACGGGAACTGCGCGGGTTCCGGCATGATCGCCTGCACGCCGCGCTTGGCCAAACGGCCGTGACCGACTTCCCGACGCTTGGGACTGCCGACCATGCCAGTCTCGCCGACCGAGTAGGGGGGGAAATTGTAGTGGAACAAGAACGGCTGCCGGTATTCGCCCTCGATGGCGTCGATAATCTGGGCGTCCTTATCGGTGCCGAGCGTGGTGACCACCAACGCCTGGGTCTCGCCGCGCGTGAACAACGCGGAACCGTGGGTTCGCGGCAGCACGCCCACCCGGATGCTGATCGGCCGCACGGTGCGGGTATCGCGGCCGTCGATGCGCGGCTGGTCAGCCAGAATACGGCCGCGCACCACTTTCTTTTCCAAGGTCGAAAACGCGCTCTCGATCGCCGCCGGCGACCAACGGTCCGACTCTTGGTCGCCGAGCTTGGCGAGCAATTGATTCTGAATTTCATGGACCCGCTGTTGGCGGGCCAATTTCTCAGGGATCTGATAGGCGTCCACCAGGGCCGCCTCGGCTGTCGCGCGCACCACTTCGGTCAATGCCGCGTCGCCGGTCGGCGGCCGCCAGTCCCACGGCTGGACGCCGGCTTCCTTCACCAATTCATTGATGGCGCGAATCGCCACCTGCATCTGCTCGTGGCCGAACACCACGGCGCCGAGCATCACCTCCTCGCTCAACTGCTCGGCTTCGGACTCCACCATCAGCACCGCCCGCTCGGTTCCGGCCACCACCAAATTGAGCTTTGAGACTTTTAACTCGTTTTGAGTGGGGTTCAGCAGATATTGACCGTCGAGATAGCCGACGCGCGCCGCGCCGATGGGCCCCTGAAACGGAACGCCCGACAAGGCGACCGCCGCCGAAGCGCCCAACAGGGCCGGAATTTCCGGGTCCACCTGATTATTGAAGGACACCAAGGTGGCGACAATCTGCGAATCGTTGGTGAAACCGTCGGGAAACAACGGCCGGAGCGGGCGGTCGATCAGCCGGGCGGTCAAGGTTTCGCTTTCGGAAGGACGGCCCTCGCGCCGGAAAAAACCGCCCGGAATCCGGCCCGCCGCATAGCTGCGTTCCTGATAATCCACCCGCAGCGGCAAAAAATCCCGACTCTCGTCGGTTTCCCTAGCCGCCACCATGGTGACCAGCACCACGGTGTCGGCCATATTCACCAGCACCGCGCCACTGGCCTGCCGGGCGATTTCACCGGTTTCCAAGGTGACGGTATGCTGACCGTACTGAAATGTCTTCTTGATGGGCGTCACGAAAGCGTCCTTTGCAACGAAAAACCGATGGTGGAAAAGCGGGACGATCAGCGGCGCAAGCCGAGGCGACCGATCAAATCCTGATAGCGCTGCAAATCCTTTTGCTTGAGATAGTCGAGCAATTTGCGGCGCTGGTTGACCATCTTCAGCAGCCCGCGCCGCGAATGATGGTCCTTTTTATGATCGCTGAAATGCGATTGCAGACCGTTGATCCGCTGGGTCAACAACGCAACCTGCACTTCCGGCGATCCGGTGTCGGCGGGGCCGCGCTGGAATCCTTGCACGACTTGGGCCTTTTGTTCGGTATTGAGCGGCATCGAGTGAAACTCCGATTCAGATTCAAGCAAGTAATTAAGTCAAATAATAAATGTTACCCTTACCGGGCCTAATCAACAAGCGCGCTGTCGGCGCCGTTCAGCGTCCGACCAAGCGGCGCGGCGCGACCCGGCCATCGTCGAGGATCTCGCCGATCCCCAAAAACCGGTGTTCGCCTTGGTACAAACGCACCCAACCGCGCGTCGGCGCGCGGGGCACCAGAACCGCCTGACCCTGGCGCAGGTAGAAGGCGGAATCGCCGGCCACGCTGATCGCCGGCCAGTCCGCCACGGCGCTGTCCAGCGGCAACAGCCACTGATCGAGTCCCGCCAAACCTTCCTGTTCGGCCCGTTCGCGCAGCGCCTCCAGCGTGACCATCCGCGCGGCGTCGTAAGGTTCCACCGCCGTGCGGCGCAACGCCGAAACGTGCGCCCCGCAACCCAACGCCTCACCCAAATCGGCCACCAGGGTTCGCACGTAGGTGCCCTTGGAGCAGCGCAGCTCGCATTCCAATTCCTCGGTCTCTTGACGCACTAAGCGTAATTCGCGCACCGTCACCTCGCGCGGCGCGCGCGCGACCTCGATCCCTTTGCGGGCCAGTTTGTACAGCGGTTGACCGTTTTGCTTCACCGCCGAATACATCGGCGGGATTTGTTGGATCACGCCGGTAAACTGGCGCAGCGCCGCATCGACCCGCTCGCGGCTCAACGCCTCGACCGGCCGGGTCGCGATCACCTCGCCTTCCGCGTCGCCGGTGGTGGTGGTGACGCCCAACCGACAGGTGAACCGATAGGATTTATCCGCGTTCAACAGCAGGCCGGACAGCTTGGTGGCCTCGCCCAGACACAGCGGCAACAAACCGCTGGCGAGCGGGTCGAGGCTGCCAGTGTGACCGGCTTTCTTGGCCTGATACAGCCGCTTGACCGCCTGCAAGGCGGCATTGGAGGTCCAGCCGACCGGCTTGTCCAGCAGCAGCACACCGTCGACCGGCCGGCGGGCGCGCTCCGTCACGCGGGATCCTTCGGATCGTCCGGTTCGGCCGTTGCGTCGGCCTCGTCGCGGTGCCGGCCGACATCGGCGGCCACCGCCGCGTCGATCAAGGCCGACAGCCGCGCGCCGTGCTCCACCACTTCGTCGTAGCGAAACTCCAGTTTCGGCACGGTGCGAATCCGCATCCGCCGGCCCAATTCCCGACGCAGCAACGGCGCGGCCTGGTTCAAATCGGCCACCCGCTCGGCCCGCTCGGCCGGATCGCCCATCAAGGTCACATAAATCCGGGCGTGGGCCAAATCGCGGCTGACCTCGACGCTGGTCATCGAAATCAGCGCCAAGCGCGGATCGCGCAGCTCGGCGCGGATCAAGTCGGCCAACTCGCGGCGGATCTGTTCGCCGATTCGCCGGGTGCGGGGAAACGCCTTCATAAGGGTTTATCGATCAATCGTCAAAGCCTGCCTTAAAGGGTCCGCTCCACCTGCACCCGCTCGAAGACTTCGATGTGATCGCCTTCGCGGATGTCGTTGTAATTACGCACCCCCATGCCGCATTCCGTCCCGGCCCGCACCTCGCTCACGTCATCCTTGAAGCGTCTTAGCGAATCCAAGGCTCCCTCGAAAACCACCACGTTGCTGCGCAGCACCCGGATCGGATTGTTGCGGCGGACCACGCCGTCGATCACCATGCAGCCGGCCACCACGCCGAACTTGGGCGAGCGGAACACCCCGCGCACTTCCGCCAAGCCGACGATCTCTTCCTTGAATTCCGGTTTGAGCATCCCCACCATCGCCCGCTTCACATCGTCGATCAATTCGTAGATGACGCTGTAATAGTGCAGCTTCAAACCTTCCTCTTCGGCCAATTTCTTGGCGACCCCGTCGGCGCGGACGTTGAAGCCGATGATGATGGCTTTGGCGTTGCGCGCCAGATTGACGTCCGATTCGTTGATGCCGCCCACGCCGCTGGCGATGATCTTGACTTGCACCTCGTCGGTGGACAAACGGCCCAAGGCATCGACGATGGCTTCGGCCGAACCCTGAACGTCGGCCTTGAGCACCACGTTGAGAATGTTGACCTGACCGCTTTCGAATTGCCTGGAAATGTCATCCAGACTGATCGCCGGCTTGCGGGCCTGCTCCTCGCGCTGCTTGGTTTGGCGGAACAAGGCGATTTCGCGGGCCTTGCGCTCGTCGGCGACCACGATCAGTTCATCTCCGGCCCGGGGCGCGCCCGAAAGACCGAGCACTTCGACCGGAATCGAAGGCCCGGCTTCGCCGACATTCTGGCCGGTCTCATCGAGCATGGCGCGGACTCGGCCGTATTCGAGCCCGCTCAGAATCATATCGCCCTTGCGCAAGGTGCCGCTGTGCACCAGGATCGTCGCCACCGGACCGCGCCCCTTGTCCAAGCGCGATTCGATCACCACGCCCTTGGCGACTCCATCCACCGGCGCTTTCAGTTCCAGCACTTCGGCTTGAACCAGGATTTGGTCCAACAGGTTATCAACGCCGTCACCGGATTTTGCGGAAACATAGGCGAACAAGGCATCACCGCCCCATTCCTCGGAAATGACGCCCTGAACGGACAATTCGCTCTTGACCCGTTCCGGATCGGCGCTCTGCTTGTCCATCTTGTTGACCGCCACCACCACCGGCACGCCGGCGGCGCGGGCGTGTTGGATCGCCTCCACGGTCTGCGGCATCACGCCGTCGTCGGCCGCCACCACCAGCACGACGACATCGGTGGCCTTGGCGCCGCGCGCGCGCATGGCGGTGAAGGCCGCGTGACCGGGCGTATCGAGAAAAGTGATCACGCCCTTGGGTGTGTGGACGTGGTAAGCGCCGATATGCTGGGTGATCCCGCCGGCCTCCCCGGCCGCTACCCGAGTGCGGCGGATGTAATCGAGCAGCGAGGTCTTGCCGTGATCGACATGGCCCATGATGGTGACCACCGGCGGGCGCGGCATGGCTTCGCCGCGATCCGTCTCGGCGGTCAACTCCTCTTCCAAGGCATTTTCCTTTAACAGTTTATAGGAGTGGCCCATTTCGGATACGGCGAGCGCGGCGGTATCTTGGTCGATCATTTGATTGATAGTGACCATCAGCCCCATCTTCAAAAAGGCTTTAATCACCTCGGTAGCCTTCACCGACATCTTTTGGGCCAGATCGGCGACGCTGATGGTCTCGGGCAAGGTCACTTCGCGCACCATCGGCGCGGTCGGCTTGGCAAAACCGTGGCGCTGCGGGGTGACCGGCGTCGCGAGTTTTCCTCCCTTCGCTTTCTTGGGCTTGCGGCGATCGCCCTTATCCGAGGATGGGTGGGCGTCGGCGCGCCGCTGCGGCGGCAGCCGTTCTTCTTCTTGCGTTTCATCCTGGCGCGGCAAGAACGCTTCGGCAAGACTAGGGTCCGCGCCGCGGGGTTTATTCGAGCCGCGCGAGGGTTCAGGGCGCTTCTTACCGACCTTGGTCTCCAGGATCGGTCCCGAGGGCTTGCGGCTCTTTAAATCAGGCGCGAATGCTGCCGCCTCTGCCTGGCGCGGGCTGGATGGCGCGGCGATGGCGCCAGCGGCGACCGGATAGGCGTCAAGATCGCCGGACGCGACTTCGGCGACGGAGCCGGCATCCGTGTCGCGCGCTTCGGGTTCGGCCTGAGCGCGCGCCTCCGCCTCCGGCTGGCGCGCTTCCACGTCCGCCTCCGGCTGGAGCGCCTCCGCCTCCAGCGGGCGCGTTTCCGCCTCCGCCTCCAGCGGGCGCGCTGGTTCCTGCTCCGGCGCGGACGGTTCGTCCACCTGGGCCACCTCGATGATCTCATCCATCGCTGGCGCAATCTCCAGCGCGAGGGCCGGTATTTCAAGTTCGCGCGGGGGGCGGGCGCTTTCTCCATCCATCAAGCTGCGCTTGACGTAGGTGCGTTTCTTGCGCACCTCGATGCTGACCGTCTTCACTTGGCCGGCCATCCCTCCCGCCATCTTGATCTCGCTGTGGGTCTTGCGCTTGAGCGTGATCTTGCGGGGTTCCGCCGCGCCTTGAACCACGCTGCCGCCGTGGCTTTTACGCAGGTGAGTCAACAAATCGACTTTCTGCTTTTCCGTGATGGTGGCGTCCACCCCCACAACCGAAATCCCAGCCTCGGCAAACTGTTCCAACAGGCGATCCACCGGTATCCCGACAACCGTCGCAAATTGTTTGACCGTTACTTGCGTCATTTACCACCCCCAGGACAAACCGGTCCTACTGCTCATTCTTCAAGAACCAAGGCGCTCGCGCCGTCATGATCAACTTGGCCGCCCGCTCGTCGTCCAATCCCGCAATATCGTTGAGGTCGTCGACTGACAGTTCGGCCAATTCGTCCATCGTCGCCACGCCCCGGCTGGCCAATAAGAACGCCAGCGCCTCATCCATGCCTTCCATCCGCAATAGATCCTCGGCTGGCGGCGTGTTGCTGAACTGCTCCTCGGCGGCGATGGCTCGGGTCAGCAACACATCCCGCGCCCGGCCGCGCAGTTCTTCGACGATCTCTTCATCGAACTCCGAGATTTCCAGCATTTCATGGGCCGGCACATACGCCACTTCATCCAGACCGGCAAAGCCTTCCCGCACCAGAATCGCGGCGATCTCGTCATCCACGCCCAACTGCTCCACGAACATCCGCCGCAGGGTTTCATCCTCCTGGCCGCGTTTGGCTTGGGATTGCAGCTTGGTCATCACGTTCAGCGTCCAGCCGGTCAGGCGGCTCGCCAGCTGCACGTTCTGGCCGCCCTTGCCGATGGCCTGGGCCAGCTGCTTTTCCTCGGACACGATGATGTCCATGCTGTGGGTGTCCTCATCGACGATGATGGACTCGACCTCCGCCGGCGCCATGGCGTTCATGACGAAGCGGATCGGATCGTCGTCCCATTGCACGATGTCGATCCGCTCGCCGCTCAGCTCGTTGGTCACGCTCTGGACCCGCGCTCCGCGCATTCCCACGCAGGCCCCGATCGGATCGATGCGGGCGTCTTTGCTCTTCACCGCGATCTTGGCGCGGGAGCCGGGATCGCGGGCGGCGCCCTTGATTTCGATAATTCCCTGATTGATCTCAGGAACTTCCAAAGTAAACAGGGCGATTAAAAATTCCGGAGCCACCCGGCTGATGAACAATTGCGGGCCGCGGCTTTCGATGCGCACGTCCTTCAGATAACCCCGCACCCGCTCGCCGTTGCGAAACGATTCGCGGGGGTTGAGATCCTCGCGGGCGATTTTGGCCTCGACGTTGCCACCGACGTCGATGATCACGTCGCCGCGCTCCAACCGCTTGACCACGCCGCCGATCAGGTCTCCCTTTCGGTGCAGATAAGCTTCCACGATCTGCGCGCGCTCGGCGTCGCGCACTTTCTGGACGATGACCTGCTTGGCGGTCTGAGCGGCGATCCGGCCGCCGAAATCGGCGTTCTCCAGCGGGATTTGCACATAACCGCCCACTTGGGCATCCGCTTGCAGCTTGCGGGCCTCGGTGTGCGCCATCTCCCGGTCGACATTCTCGAATGGGGCGCCATCGGCCACGACTTGCCAGCGCCGGAAGGTTTCGTAATGACCGGTGCGGCGGTTGATGGCCACCACCACATCGGGATCGCCTTCGTAACGTTTTTTCGCGGCCGACGCCAACGCCACTTCCAGAGCGCCGAAGATGACCTCTTTGCCGACGCCTTTCTCATTGGAAACGGCGTCCACCACCAGCAGGATTTCCTTGTTACCCTCTTTGCTGTCTTTCGTGTCTTTGCTGTCTTTACTGTCTTTAACGCGCATGTCGTTCTGCCTCCCAGCCGGATCCACAGCCATCCCGCTTCAAATTTCAGGGACCAATCGCGCTTTCTCAATTCGCTCCAGTGGCACCCGCCATTCCCGTCCCTCGCTGTCGGCGATCACCACCTCGCCGTCGCGCATCCCGAGCAAGCGTCCGAGCAGCTTGCGCCGCCCGTCCAGCAACTCTTTCAGTTGAAGCCGCACCTCGGAGCCGGCAAAGCGGACAAAGTGCGCGGGTTCAAACAGCGGCCGGTCCAGGCCCGGGGAAGATACTTCCAGGGTGTAGCGCCCCGCGATCGGATCCTCGACATCCAACACGCCGCTGATCTGGTGGCTCGCCCGCTGGCAATCATCCAGGTTGATGCCGGCCTCGCTATCGATGTAGACCCGCAGCAGGGAGCTATCGCGCCGGCGCTGAAACTCGATTCCGACCAGCTCGTAACCCAGAGTTTCGACCGCGGCGGCCAGCGCCCGTCTCAGCGTTGGCGGGTCTTGGCGCATTTTGACCATCGGAAACAAAAAATGGGCCCACGGCCCACTCGTCTCGCCCACTCTGTCGAACCAGGCACCAACACTCTCCTCCCAAACTAGCCTTAAAAGCCCCGTCGGCGACTGCCGCAGCTGCGGTCTCGCGGTCAGCGTTCGATCCGTCCACCCCTAATCCGGGATACGGCGCCTTTAAAACCGACCGCATAAAAAAAGCCCTTTACGGGCTTCCTTGAAACGTGGTAGCGGGGGCAGGATTTGAACCTACGACCTTCGGGTTATGAGCCCGACGAGCTACCGGACTGCTCCACCCCGCATCTGAGATTGCTAGAATAGCATTTAAAAATGCTGATGAGCAAGCCGTAAACGGTGCTTTTTTAATCGCCTCGACCCTTCGCCGCGCCACGCTCACCCGGCTCGCCGCCCGGATCGATCCGGGCGCGATGGCCGCGCGGAGGTCGCGGCGAGCCTTCTCGCGAACGGGCGCGCACATAAAACATCGTGCCTACAAACAATAAAATGCTGCAGCCGATTTCCAACCAAGCGAGCCAAGGCCGCTGCATCGGACCGGCGGCGCTGAACACCCCGGACGCAAAATAAAACAGCGCGAGAAAACTGGTCCAGGCGCAGGTGTAGACGCGACCGTGCAGCAAACCGCGCAACGGGAACAGCAACGGTCCAACCAGCACGATTAGAACCAGTGAGACCGGCAGCCGGCTGGGAGGTTCCAACCAGCCGAAGCGGATCATCAACAGGCCGAACAAGCCGAAATAACCGACTAATGCGAGCCCGTGCCAGAGGCGGCTCATGACGCCGCCAGCTTTCGCGCGATTTGCGCCAACCGGCGTCCCGCCGCCCGACACAACTGTTTTTCTTCGTTCCGCAACCCCGTCACCGCGCCGGCTGCCGCCCAATAACTCGGCCCGTAAGGCGTGCCGCCCCCCGAGGTGCTGCCGAGAGCCGGCTCGGTGTACGGGAGTCCGACCAGCACCATCCCGTGGTGCAACAGCGGCAACATCATGCTCAACAAAGTCGTTTCGTGGCCGCCGTGCGGGGTTGAGGTCGAGGTGAAAACCGCCGCCGGCTTGCCGGCCAGCGCACCGCTCGACCACAGGCCGCCGGTGGCGTCCAAAAAATACTTGAGCGGCGCGGCCATGTTGCCGAAGCGAGTCGGACTGCCCAGGGCCAATCCAGCGCACTCGCGCAAATCGTCCAGCGTGGCGTAAGGCGGCCCGTCCGCCGGAATTTCCTCCTCGACCGCCTCGCAAACCGTTGAAACGGGCGGCACGGTGCGCAGGCGCGCCGCCATCTCCTCGACCTCCTCGACCCCGCGCGCCACCTGCCGCGCCATCTCGGCGGTTCCCCCGGTACGGCTGTAATACAAAACCAATATTTCCGCCATCGCTATCGTTTTCTCCCAGCGCAAATTGTGTCGCTCGGCAAAGGAGCCCTTGCCTGATGGACTGCCCGTAGCGTCGCGTTCTCCGCCGTCTTGACGGTTATAAACGCCGGTGCTAGCTTGGCGCTTCAAAAGACCGATCAGTTGCCGGATACGGCAGTTTTCTCGCTTCCCAAAGCCTTGACCACCAAACTCACGGTACTTGTCATCGCCACTTTGTGGCTGGGGGCCTGCGCGAGCGCTCCAGTCCAAGAGATGAGCGACGCGCGACAGGCCATCCGCTCCGCCGAGGCGGTTGGAGCGGCGGAACGTTCCCCGAACAATTTTATGGCCTCGCGCCGGCTGTTGTTCGAAGCCCAACGGCAATTGCGCTCGGGGGCTTACGATACGGCCAAGCGACTGGCTTTAGAAGCGCGCGATCAGGCCATTAAAGCCCGGGAAAAAGCCTTGCAACCCAATCCGGTCGGCTTGGCGCCTCCTTAGCGCGTCTCCGCCTGATCCATCAATCCTTAGAGCGTGTGATGCCCCCCGCCATCCTCTCTTCCGTCCGCCGGCACCATTGGTTGCCGCTACTGCTGGCGCTCCTGTCGACGATGGCGGAGCTTCGGGCTCAACCGCTGGATTTTTCCTTGCCGGGCTTGAACCAGCAATCGGTCAAATTGGCTGATTATCGAGGTCGGTGGGTGATCGTCAACTTTTGGGCGTCCTGGTGCTCGCCTTGTCTGTTGGAAATGCCCGAACTGCAAGCTTTTTACGAAGCGCACCGCGAGCGCGCCACGGTGATCGGCGTCAACTTCGAAGACCGTCCCGCTGATGAGGTTCGCGTTTTCACCGATCAGCTCGCCGTCACCTTTCCGATCGCGTTGAGCGCGGCTAAACCCGTCCCCGGTTTCGAACTGAAGGGCTTGCCGACCACCTTTCTGATTTCGCCCGCCGGCAAGCTGGTCGACACGCATTTGGGGTCTGTCAGCGCCGAGATGCTCATCGAACGCCTGGCGTCCCAGGAAAAGGCGGGCGCGACCGCCCGCTGAGCCGACGAAACGATTCTTAGCGCGACCGCCGGCCATCCGCATTCCGAGGAGAATCCGTGAAAACCATCTGTCTGCATTGTTACGTTTCAGGCCGGGTTCAGGGGGTCGGCTTCCGTTACGCCACGGCCGAAAAAGCCTCGGGCCTGGGTGTGACCGGCTACGTCCGCAATCTGCCTGACCGCCGCGTGGAGGTGGTCGCGTGCGGTGAAGAACGGCTTGTTAACGCCCTGCGCGACTGGTTACGGCAAGGCCCGTCCCTGGCGCGGGTTTCCGATGTCAGCTGCAATCTCTTGCCCGCGCAAAATTTTCGCGATTTTAGAATTGAATAAGCTGCGAATAACAAAAATTTTCCGAGTCCCCTTGAATTATCCACAGGCTCGTGAATTGTCCAAATTTTGATACTTAAATTTGCGATTGGGTCCAAAAACTGGGGAGAATTCCAATATTTACCAATAAATTTTTGATTTATATAATTAAATTTATTTAGCGAAAAAAACGGCGCCCCTGCATTCTCGCAACGTCGCCAGCGGCTTAGACGTTGAAGGGCAAAGTTATCCACAAAGTTATCCACAGGTCAGAGACGCGCGAATACCGGTATCGAGTCGGATTCGAACCTTTGATTCCAGCCTCGTTTAGGCCGACAACCACTCCAGCAAACGCTCTCGGGCAATCAGGATATTTTCTGATTCGCGCCGGCGGCGGCACTCCAATTGGCCGGCGGCCAAATTCCGCTCGCTGATCACCACCCGTTGCGGGATGCCGATCAATTCACTATCGGCGAACATGACGCCGGGACGCGCGTCCCGATCATCCAGCAGCACCTCGACGCCCGCCGCCAGCAAATCGCGATACAGCGCCTCGGCGGTCTCGCGCACGGCGGCGGAGCGGCTGGCGCCCAGCGGCAGGAGCGCCACTTGAAAAGGCGCCATCGCGGCCGGCCACAGGATGCCGCGCTCATCGTGATTTTGCTCGATGGCGGCGGCGACCACCCGCGACACGCCGATGCCGTAGCAACCCATGGTCACGGTGGTCGGCTGACCGTCCTCGCCCAACACCACGGCGTTCATAGCGGCGCTGTATTTTTGACCGAGCTGAAACACGTGGCCCACCTCGATGCCGCGCGTGATCGCCAACAGGCCGCGTCCATCAGGGCTGGGATCGCCTTCGATCACATTGCGCAGATCGGCTATTTCAGGCTCCGGACAATCGCGCCCGAAGTTGACGCCGGTCAAATGCCAATCATCGATATTGGCTCCGACCGCCATATCGGCCATTTGCGCCACCGCGCGGTCGGCGACGGTCGGCCCGTCGAAGCCAACCGGACCCAGCGATCCCGGCCCCGCGCCGAACGCGGCGCGGATGGCGTCCGGGTTGGCGAACGCCAGCGGCGCTTTAACTTGCGGCAGCTTCCCAGCCTTGATCGCATTCAATTCGTGATCGCCCCGCAGCAGCAGCAGCACCGGCAAGCCGTTCGCGCCCTCGACCACGATCGCCTTGACCGTCCGCTCGGCGGGCAACTTCAAAAACGCGCATAGTTCGGCGATCGTCTTAACGCCGGGGGTATGAATCTTCGCCAGCGTTTCCTTGGCGGCCGGACGCTCGCCGGCGGGGGCCAGCGCTTCGGCCAATTCGACGTTGGCGGCGTAATCGCTCTCGGTCGAGAACGCGATAGCGTCCTCGCCAGAATCCGCCAGCACGTGGAACTCCTGCGAGCGGTTGCCGCCGATACTGCCGGAATCCGCCATCACCGCCCGAAATCGCAATCCCAGCCGGGTGAAAATGCGGGCATAGGCATCGAACATGGCCTGATAGCTGGCCTGCAACGACGCCTGGTCGAGATCGAAGGAATAGGCGTCCTTCATTAAAAATTCCCGCGCTCGCATCACCCCGAAGCGGGGCCGGATCTCATCGCGGAACTTGGTTTGGATCTGGTAGAAATTCACCGGCAGCTGCTTGTAGCTTTTAATCTCGCGCCGGAACAGCTCGGTGATCACTTCTTCGTGAGTCGGGCCGAAGCAAAAGTCGCGCTGGTGCCGGTCCGCGATCCGCAACAGTTCCGGTCCATAGTGTTGCCAGCGTCCCGATTCCTGCCACAGTTCGGCCGGCTGCACGGCGGGCATCGACAGCTCCAACGCCCCGGCCCGATTCATTTCCTCGCGCACCACCGCCTCGACCTTGCGCAGCACGCGCAAGCCCAAGGGGAGCCAGGTATAAATACCGGCGGCCAGCTTGCGGATCAGCCCCGCCCGCAGCATGAGCTGGTGGCTGACCACTTCGGCGTCGGCCGGGGTTTCCTTGACGGTCAATAGCGGAAAACGGGATACGCGCATGAATCGGCCTCAAGCGTTGGCGCTGGGTTAGGGGCTGCAATAATAGTCTTGATCCTTTTGCGCTTTCTGTAATTCCTCCGCGCGCTGCTGGGGATCGAGAGCGATCTTGATACCCTTGGAGTCGGTTTTGAGCACCGGCCCTTCCCCTTGCAGGATCTTGAGATTTTTCTTGGCGGCCTCGCAATTCTTGGTTCGCGTGTCTTCGGCCTCCTTCTGCTTTTTCTCAGCTTCTTCCTGCTGTTTCTTCTCCTGTTCGGCCACCTGCTTGGCCAAATCCTCCTGCTCCTTATTCAGATTGCGACCGGCTTCCTCGGAGTTTTTTTGCTCCGCGCCCGAGGTCTTGGTGACCATCTCATACTTCACGCCAGCCGGCGGCGGGAGTTCGGAGTATTGAATCATGCCCTTGTCATCGGTCCACTTGTAGATGAATTGCTGAGCCTGAAGCGTTGCCGCGAACACGCAACAACCTGCAATCAACAAACCGCTCAACGTTCGTTTCAACATGCTCGTCCTCCTTAGCCTTCGGTCGTGGGGGAATGATGCCACGCAGCCGCGCTCCCCCGCTATCGCAACAGGATTTTGCTCGAAATAAATGTCGTGTAGTATAACCAGCCCGCAAGACCCGCGCCCAGCACGTCTCGGCAGCTTTCACGATGAGTTGCGCCCACCGGGAACCACCCCCGTCGCGCGGCGGCCACCCCGTCCGACCGCGGCCCCGGCCAGGCCACCCACCCATCCCGTCGGTGATGCGTCGATCGCTCGCGCCGATTCCGTCTTGCCAGTTTGACCTTTCAATTCCATTACGAGGACATCATGACCATGGAACTCATTACCGGCGCTGAAATTTTGATCCGCTGCTTGAAGGAGGAAGGCGTCGAATATCTGTTCGGCTATCCGGGCGGCGCCGTGCTGCACATTTACGATGCGATTTACGTTCAGAACGACGTCAAGCACGTGTTGGTCCGCCACGAGCAGGGCGCGGCCCACGCCGCCGACGGTTACGCCCGCGCCAGCGGCAAACCCGGCGTGGTGCTGGTCACCTCCGGTCCTGGAGTCACCAACGCGGTCACCGGCATCGCCACGGCTTACATGGACTCCGTGCCGATGGTGATCATCTCCGGTCAAGTGCCCACCGCCCTGATCGGCAACGATGCTTTTCAAGAAGTGGATGCGGTCGGCATCACCCGGCCTTGCGTCAAACACAATTTCCTGGTCAAGGACATCAACAAGCTGGCCGAAACCATCAAGCAGGCGTTCTATATCGCCACCACCGGCCGGCCCGGCCCGGTGTTGATCGACGTGCCCAAGGACGTGACCATCGCCAAGGCCGAATTCCATTATCCGAAAAAGGTCAAGCTGCGCTCCTACAATCCGACCGTCAAGGGCCACGCCGGCCAGATCCGCAAGGCCGTCGATCTCATTTTGTCGGCCAAGCGCCCGATCATCTACACCGGCGGCGGCGTGATTTTGAGCGACGGTTCGCCGGAGCTGGTCGAACTGACCCAACTGCTCGGCTACCCGATCACCAACACCCTGATGGGGCTCGGGGCTTATCCGGCCACCGACAAGCAGTTTGTCGGGATGCTGGGCATGCACGGCACTTACGAATCCAACCTGGCGATGCATCATTGCGACGTGCTGATCGCCATCGGCGCCCGCTTCGACGACCGCGTCACCGGCAAACTTGAAAAGTTCTGTCCGGAAGCGCGCATCGTCCATGTCGACATCGATCCCTCCTCGATTTCCAAGAACGTCCGGGTCGACATTCCCATCGTCGGCTCGGTGCCGAACGTGCTGCGGACCATGATCAACGTGATCCGCGATGAGAAGCTCAAACCCGACGCCGAGGCGCTGGCGCGCTGGTGGCGGCAAATCGACGAGTGGCGGGCGGTCAAATCCTTGAGCTACCGCGCCAGCGACACGGTGATCAAGCCGCAATTCGTCGTTCAAAAACTGTATGAGGTGACCGGGGGCAAAGCCATCATCACCTCCGATGTCGGCCAGCATCAGATGTGGGCGGCGCAGTACTACCATTTCGACCAGCCGCGCCAGTGGATCAATTCCGGCGGTCTGGGCACCATGGGCTTCGGCCTGCCGGCGGCGATGGGGGCCAAGTTGGCCTTTCCCGACCGGGATGTGGCGTGCATCACCGGCGACGGCAGCATCCAGATGATGCTCCAAGAGCTCTCCACCATGAAGCAGTATCAAACCCCGGTCAAAATCGTCAATTTGAACAATGGCTATCTCGGCATGGTCCGGCAGTGGCAGGAATTTTTCTATCAAAAGCGCTACTGCATGACCTATTTCGAGGCGCTGCCGGACTTTGTCAAGCTGGCCGAGGCTTACGGCCACACCGGAATGCAAATCGAGAAACCGGGCGATGTCGAAGGGGCGTTGCGCGAAGCCTTCGCGATGAAGGATCGCACCGTGTTCCTCGACTTCCTGACCGATCAGAGCGAAAACGTGTTCCCGATGATCCCCTCGGGCGGCAGCCAAAACGAAATGCTGCTGGCCGAGCGCGACGAGATGATTTCGACCCACGACGAAGGCATGGTGCTGCTGTGAACAATAACAACCGTCACATGATTTCCATCCTGCTGGAGAACGAGGCCGGGGCGCTGTCGCGAGTGGCCAATTTGTTCTCGGCGCGCGGCTATAACATCGAAAGTTTATCGGTGGCTCCCACCGACGACGAAACCTTGTCGCGGTTGACTCTGGTCACCTACGGCAGCGAACAAATCATCGAGCAAATCGTCAAGCAGCTCAACAAGTTGGTCGATGTGGTCAAGCTGATCGACCTGACTGAAACCGAGGCCATCGAGCGCGAGTTGATGCTGGTCAAGACCAAGGCCACCGGCGAGCAGCGGGCCGAGATGAAGCGGCTGGCCGACATCTTCGGCGGCCACGTCCTCGATGTGACCGATGCGACCTATACCATCGAACTCACCGGGGCCGGCAAAAAGCTGGATAACTTCCTGCGCGCCATCGAGAAAGACGCCATCCTCGAAGTGGTCCGCTCCGGGGCCACCGGCATCGCGCTCGGTCAGAAGGCGCTGCACGCCTGACGTCTCTGCCGTAAAGCGAACCGCCTCCGCCGAGTTCCGCGGCGGAGGCGGTTTCTATCCCTTGTTTTTAGGACATCCCCCATGAATATTTATTACGACAAAGACGCCGATCTTTCGCTGATCAAAGCCAAAACCGTCGCCATCATCGGCTATGGCTCGCAAGGCCACGCTCACGCGCTGAATTTGCGCGACTCCGGCGTCAACGTCATCGTCGGGCTGCGGCCCGGCTCCGCCTCGGCGATCAAGGCCGAAAACGCCGGCTTGACCGTGAAACCGGTCACCGACGCGGCCGCCGCCGCCGATGTCGTCATGATCCTCGCGCCCGACGAGCACCAGAGCCAGATTTACAAAGAGATCGAACCGAAGCTGAAAAAAGGCGCGGCGCTGGCCTTCGCTCACGGCTTCAATATTCACTTCGGCGGCGTGGTTCCGCGCGCGGACCTGGACGTGATCATGATCGCCCCCAAGGGTCCGGGCCATCTGGTGCGCTCGACTTACACCCAAGGCGGCGGCGTGCCCTGCCTGATCGCGGTGGCGCAAGATGCTTCCGGCCAAGCCAAGGAACTGGCGCTGTCCTATGCTTCCGCCAACGGCGGCGGCCGGGCCGGGGTGATCGAGACCAATTTCCGCGAGGAATGCGAAACCGATTTGTTCGGCGAGCAAGTGGTGTTGTGCGGCGGGTTGACCGCTTTGATTCAAGCGGGTTTTGAAACGCTGGTCGAAGCCGGCTACGCGCCGGAAATGGCGTATTTCGAGTGCCTGCACGAGGTCAAGCTGATCGTGGACCTGATCTACGAGGGCGGCATCGCCAACATGCGCTACTCGATTTCCAACACCGCCGAATACGGCGATTTCAGCCGCGGCCCGCGCATCGTCACCGAGCAGACCAAAGCCGAGATGCGCAAGATTCTCAAGGAAATTCAAACCGGTCAGTTCGCCCGCGAATTTATCGCCGAGAATCAGGCCGGCGCGCCGGTGCTGCGCGCCAACCGCCGGATCAGCCGCGAGCATCCCATCGAGCAGGTCGGCGAGAAACTGCGCGGCATGATGCCCTGGATCAAGGCCAACCGGCTGGTGGATACCAGTAAGAACTGAAACGGGTTAAATCCAAACGGGGCGCGGAATCGTTACCTTCGATGCGCGCCCCTTCCATCCGGCCGACTCGGAAGGCGGCTACCTCATGCTGAATAGCGATCCACCCGTCCAGCGCCGGCTCGCGGTTTTAATTGATGCGGATAACGCGCAGCCCAGCATTATCGAGGGGCTAGCGAGAGAAATCGTCAAGTACGGCATCGCCAGCGTCAAACGCATTTATGGAGACTGGACCACGCCGCATCTGGCGGGGTGGAAATCGGTCTTGCTCGATCACTCGATCCTACCCATCCAGCAATTTCGCTACACGGTCGGTAAAAATGCGACCGATAGCGCCATGATCATCGATGCGATGGATTTGCTCTATACCCGCCGCTTCGAAGGATTTTGTCTGGTTTCCAGCGACAGTGATTTTACCCGACTCGCCTCCCGCATCCGCGAGGAAGGTCTGCTGGTTTACGGCTTTGGAGAGGAGAAAACGCCTAAAGCTTTTGTCCATGCCTGTGATAAGTTCATCTTCACTACTGTTCTTCTCCCTCAAGAAGCAGCAAACTCGGCCAACAAAAGACAAGAAACCCAGCAACTGAAGGCAAACACCAAACTGGTGAACCTGATGCGGGGCGCTGCCGAAGCCGTGTCGGACGACAGCGGCTGGGCGCACCTTAGCGCGGTCGGCCAACACATTGCCAAACAAGCCGCCGAATTCGATTCCCGAAATTACGGTTACACTAAATTGGTCGAACTGGTGGCGGCTCTCAATCTGTTTGAAATTGACCGACGCTCGCAAGGCACGATTTATATTCGAGACAAACGCAGCAAGCCGCCACCCTAAACCGATGGGCCACCGCATCCGATGACGACCGAGCCAACGACCCAACACCGCCGCCCGCGCGGGGTTTATCTGCTTCCCAACCTGTTCACCACGGCGGCGCTGTTCTGCGGCTTCTACGCCATCATCGCCGCCTTGCAAGGTCGATTCGAACCAGCCGCCATCGCGGTGTTCGTGGCCATGGTGCTGGACGGCCTGGACGGGCGAGTGGCCCGACTGACCCATACCGAAAGCGAGTTCGGCGCCGAATACGACAGCATGGCGGATTTAGTGTCCTTCGGCCTCGCGCCCGCTTTGATCATGTACGAATGGTCGCTGGGCGCAACGGTCAGCATGGGTCCGTTCCTGTCCAAGCTCGGCTGGCTGGCGGCGTTTTTCTACACGGTGATGGCGGCCATGCGTCTGGCCCGGTTCAACGTCCAGCACGGCAGCACCGACAAGCGCTATTTCATCGGCTTGCCCAGCCCGTCGGCGGCCGCCATCGTCAGCGGCACGGTCTGGTTTGGAACTGATTTAGGTTTCAGTGGCACCCAACTACTGTGGCCGGCCATGGTGATTACGGTCAGCGCCGGCGCGCTGATGTTCAGCAAGATTCTTTATTTCAGCTTCAAACAAGTCGATCTGCACAAGCGGGTGCCGTTCGCCTCCGCCTTGCTGGTGGTCCTCACCCTGGTCGTGATTTCGATCGACCCGCCCAAGGTGCTATTCAGCGGCTTTCTGGTCTATGTCCTGTCAGGTCCGGTCCTGTTCTTGGTCCGGCTGCGCCAGCGCGCCCGCCGCCGCGCCAAAGCGCCGAACGAAGCTGTCGAGCCCAAATAAGCGGGCTCTCCCGATTACTCCGCCGTCCGACCGGGTCCGGGTTCGTTCAGCAGCAAGGCCACCGGAAATTGCGCCAGCACTTCCCGCAGCCACAGCGCTTCCTCGCCCTGGACCAACTGGCCGCTTAAAACATCGCGCCAGCGCAGGCGAGAACCCGCCGGCGGCAGAATCCTCGTTTCGTGCCAGACCGCTTCGCCCAGCGGATACTCGCCGTCCTTGACCAAACCGGTCGAAAAACGCGGCGCGACCACCAGCGCGCGCCGCTCGCCCAATTCGCGAGCGAAGGCGATGACGTGGCCCTTTAGGCTGCCGATCACGGTGAGCTTCTGATAAGCGCCGTGCTGGAATAATTCCCGCTCCACCTGGCGCGCCTGAAGCGCCCGATAAATTAAAAACAGCTTGAGCCGGCCGTCCTCGGGCGCGGCCAACAGTTCCTTGATCAGTCTATGAATCCCGTCGCTGGCGCGGCGTTGCAAGTCTTCGAGCAGCGCCGCGCGGCGCTCGAAATCGACCGGCCGCCGGTTGTCGGGGTCCACCAAGCTCAAATCCCACAGCTCCGTGCCTTGATAGAAATCCGGCAAGCCCGGCGTAGTCAATTTGAGCAAGGTCTGGGCGAGCGAGTTGAGAATGCCGTGATGCTGGATCTTGCGCTGGAACGGTAAAAAGGCTTGCAAGAAAGGGTTGTCCGGACCGGGTTGCAACACCCGCTCGGCGAACGCGAGCAGCGCCTGTTCGTAAGGACTGTCCGGCTCCAACCAATTGGTGTGGACCTTGGCCTCGCGAACCGCCTTGATCAGATACGCCTTCATCCGATCGATGAACGCCGGATAGTCGGCCAGATCGAAAGGGTAAGCGCCCAACAGCGTTTGATAGAACAGATATTCGTCGTCGTTGGCCGGCGCCGGGCGCTCGCCGATCCGCACCTTGTGCGCCGCGTTGATGTCGTTCCAGGCGCGCAGCTGCTGTTCCCATTCCGCCGGCAGTTCCGACAGCACGTTCAAGCGGGCGCGGGCATCCTCGCCCCGCTTGGTGTCGTGCGTCGCGCTGGCGTTCATGGCGTGGGGCCAGCAGGCGACCCGATGCTGGTTGAAGGCGTGAAACGCTTCCAAATCGAGACCGAACTGGAGCGACCCCGCCCCGACTTCGTTCAGCGACAGCAAGCGGTTGTAGACATAAAACACCGTGTCCTCGACGCCCTTGGCCATCAAGGGTCCGGTGAACTGCTGCAAGCGCATGATGAAATGCAGCCATTGATCCTTGCCCTCGGCCGCCATGTTCTCGTCGAATTCCAACCGTAAAAACCGCTCGACGAACTCCAATTCGTTGCGGAAATTGGGAAGGTTCAACCGGGCCTGGGCGATCACCCGCCGCATGCAGTCTTGATCGGCCCGGCTGGCGCCGGCCCGGTCGATATAGGTGCGATAGACCGGAAACAGCACCAGAATCTCGACCAGCGCCGACTTCAGCCCGTAAAGGGTGAAATCGCTGGCGTAGCGGTACCGCTCGGAAATGCGCTTGAGCACGTGCGCCAAGCTGTCGATGTCGCCGGCCAGATGGCGGGCCACGATCATCCGTTTGTTGCGGTCGATCAGCGTTTCGCAAGAAGTGGCGTCGCCGGTGAAGGCGTGATACAGCGCGGTGAACGCCGCCTCGGCCGCCGGATCGCAAAACAGGCCGTTGATGACGCCCAAAAAGTCGTAACCGCTAGTGCCCTGACACGGCCAACTGACCGGCAGTTCCTCGCCGTGTTCGAGGATCTTTTCCACCACCAGATAGACGTAGGGCGCGCGCTCGCGCAACCGGCCGAGGTACTCCGCCGGATCGTAGAGGCCGTCGATGTGGTCGATCCGCAGGCCGGTGATCTTATCCTCGGCCACCAGCTTGAGGATCAGCTCGTGGGTGGAATCGAAGACCTTGGGATCTTCGACGCGCAGGGAGATCAGATCGTTGATGGTGAAGAAGCGCCGGTAATTGAGTTCTTCGTTGCCCAGCTTCCAATAGGAGAGCCGAAAAAATTGCTCGTCGAGCAGGCTTTCCAGCAAGTCGAAGCTTTCCGGCTTCCCCACTTCACCGTTAAAAATTTGGATGTTTTCCTCGATAAATTCCCGCACCTCGGGACTGGCGTCCCACAGCTCCCACAGCATCTGCTTGATGAACGAAATCTGGTCGTAACGCTCCCGCCCTTCCTCTCCGGACGGGATGTACTTCAGCAGATAGAGCACCCCCAGAAACTTGACGAAGTGCGGGTGGCTGCGTTCGAGCCGGGCGCGCAGCCGCGCCAGATCGTAGGTCAGCACCCGATAATACGATTCGATCCGGATCGGAAAACGGAAGTCGTAGTAATAAACCGCCAATCCCTGCTCGGTATAACCCAAGCGCAATTCGCCGCTTTCGAGGCAGTCGCCGTAGAACTTGCCGAGAAACGGGGCCAATACCCGCCCCCGGATGCCCTCGTAGAGATGGTTCCAGTTGATGTCGAAGAATTCGTGATAGCGCGAATCCGGGCCGTTCTCCAGCACGTCCACCAACACCGGATTCTGGCTGTCGAAGGCCATGTGATTGGGCACGATGTCCTGCAGCCAGCCGATGTTCAGTGGCTTGAGGGTCTGACCGAGATGCTCGAACCGCTCCAGTCCGCCCAGTTCGGGATTGATCGAGCGGGGGTCCACCACATCGTAACCGTGCTGGCTGCCGCGTCGGGGCGTCAGGATCGGCGAAGCGTAGAGGTCCGAAACGCCCAATTCAGCCAGGTAGGGGGCAATGGCGGCGGCGGCGTCAAAATCGAATTCGGGGGTAAATTGCAAGCGATAAGTCGCGACGGGAACACGCATCATGGGAGAGCCCTCAGCGCTGGCGCGATCAAATGGAAAGACCGGCGGCGTAAACCGCCACGGCATAAGGCGGCAGCGCGAGCGCGGCCTCGCCGGCTTCAAGCGTCGCCGGCAAGCGGCTCCCCGAGCCGCCCCACGCGGGATCAGCGGCGTCGAGCTGCTTGCGCCACGGTCCCGACCCCAAGCGGGCGGTCACGGCGATCTCGCGGTCGGCGAAATTGAACCAAGCGACCATCCGGTTCTCGTCGCGCCAGCGCCGCAACTCCAACACGGTCGGCGCGATGGCGACGGCGGTCAAGCTGGCGTTGTCCAGCCAGGCCAGCGCCGGCAACTCCCGCCGCAGCCGCAATAATTCGGCATAAAAAGCCCGCAACTGTCCGTGGCGGCCGGTCTGCGCCAACTCCCATTGCAGCTTGGAGCCGGTGAAACTGCTCGGAGCCTGCGGGTCGGGCGCTTCGCCCTGTTCGCCCAGTTCCAGAAAATCCTCGCGCCGCCCCTGGCGCACGCCTTCGATCAAGGCCGGATCGCCGTGGCTGATGAAATACAGAAACGGCCGGGGTTCGCCGTATTCCTCGCCCATGAACAGCAGCGGCAAATAGGGCGACAGCAGCACCGCCGCCGCCGCCAGCTTCAAGGCGGGAAACGGCAGCAACGTTGAGAACCGCTCGCCCAACGGCCGGTTGCCGACCTGATCGTGATTTTGCCCGAACGCGAGGAACCGCCAGGCCGGGCAATCGCCGGGATCGTCGCCGTGAAAGCGCCGGCGGTGCGGCGAGTAGTTCCACGCATAAACGAAGGGCCGGCGATAGGCCCGCGCCAACTGGTCGAGCGCGCCGAAATCTTGGTAATAGCCGTGCCGCTCGCCGGTCAGCAGCGCGTGCAGGGCGTGATGGAAATCATCGCTCCATTGCGCGTCGAGACCGTAACCGCCCGCGCTCGACGGACGGAGCAAACGGGGATCGTTGAGATCGCTTTCGGCGATCAGGAAGCACGACCGGCCCAGACGCCGGCCGCAATCGGCGGCGGCGGCGGCCAGTTCCGCCAGGATGTGGCGGGCGCCGAAATCGTAAATGGCGTGGACCGCATCCAGCCGCAAGGCGTCGCAATGGCAAGTCTCGAACCAATACCGCAGGTTATCCGTCACGTAGTGGCGGACGCCGGGGCTGTAAGGGCCGTCGTAATTCACCGCATCGCCCCACGGCGTCCGATACTGATCGGTGAAATAGGTCTCCAAGCCCCACAGATAATTGCCCTCCGGCCCGAGATGGTTGTAGACCACGTCCGCGATCACCGCCAAGCCCTCGCGATGGCAGGCGTCCACCAGCCGCTTCAGGCCCTCGACGCCGCCGTAGGAACTTTGCACGGCGTAGGGATAAACTCCGTCGTAACCCCAATTGCGCTCGCCGGGGAATTGCGTCACCGGCATCAACGACAGCGCGGTGACGCCCAGCGCGCGCAGCTCCGGCAGCCGGGGAATGATGGCGTCAAAGCTGCCTTCGGGCGTAAAGGTTCCGACGTGCAGCTCGTACAGCACCCACTGCTCCAACGGGGGCGGCCGCCAGCCCGCGTCGGTCCAGGCGAAAGATTGATCGACCACCGCCGATGGCCCGTGCACGCCGTCGGGCTGGTGATACGACGCCGGGTCGGGCCGGTCGAGTTCGTCGTTCCACCGATAAAAATACAGCGCGCCGGGCTCGATGCCGGTCACCGTGGCCCGCCAGTAGCCCCGCGCGTCTTGGGTCATGGGAACCAGCCGATCATCGGGCGCGACCACGCGCACCGCCGCTTCCTTGAGCAGCGGAGCCCAAAACGTAAAAGCGCATTGCCCATCGCCCAGATAGCGAGCGCCCAGCGCGAGCGTGTCCATGAATTGGCTGCCTTCTTTCTCGGATGGAGTGGAGTCGGCCCGCGATTGAGGCTGGCCGACTGCATCGCACCCCTGGTTTCAAACGCGACCGAAGCCGGTCGTCGAGAGTTCGAAAAACCCGATTCGGCGCTGGCGCGGTCGAGCCGCCGCCGGATCGCGGCGATGATCTAAAAAGCAAAACCGCGCGAGTCGCGCTCAGTTTGCCTTAGCGGGTGTTGCAGAAAATCGAGTGAAACGCAGAATTTCATGCGGTCGTTGCAAGCGTTACAAAACTGATCGCGGCAGTTCCCCCTGCCGCGCGCGCTGTCCGATACGGCGGATCGAAACCGGTTTTTGACCGGGGCGGGGAACGGTCAACCGAGTCGGAACCCATCTTGAAAGCTGAAGTTTTTTAACAATTTAACGTTCAATATTTTAAAATTATAACATTTATAAAGGCTTATCGAAACCCATTTCGCCGCCTTCCCACGCCACGGCCTTCAAACGAGCCTTCAGGCCAGCGACGAAGGCTCGGCGACTCCATTCCCATTCGGCTGACAAACGGTGCAAAATTGCCATAATCGCCACTGTTGAGCGCCGTCACCCACTCCTCCATCCGACAGGCGGGCGAGCCCACCTGGAGAGCGTTGCATGAACCAGCTGATTATTTTCGACACTACCCTGCGCGATGGCGAACAAAGTCCCGGCGCGTCGATGACCAAGGAAGAAAAAGTCCGCATCGCCAAGATGCTGGAGCGGATGCGGGTCAACGTGATCGAGGCCGGCTTTCCCATCGCCAGCCCCGGCGACTTCGAGGCGGTGCGGGCGGTGGCGCGCTCGGTCAAGGACAGCGTGGTCTGCGGGCTGGCCCGCGCCGCCGACGCCGACATCGACCGGGCCGGCGAGGCGTTGAAGGACGCGGCGGCCTGCCGGATTCACACCTTCATCGCCACCTCGCCGGTCCATATGAAGATGAAGTTGCGGATGGAACCGGATCAGGTGGTGGAACGGGCGATTGACGCGGTGCGCCGCGCCCGGCGCTGGACCGACGACGTGGAATTTTCCGCCGAGGACGCCGGCCGCTCCGAACTGGATTTTCTATGCCGGATCGTCGAGGCCGCCATCGACGCCGGCGCGCGGACCATCAACATTCCCGACACGGTCGGCTACAACGTGCCCGACCAGTTCGGCCACACCATCCGCAACTTGATCGAACGAGTGCCGAACGCCGACAAGGCCGTGTTCTCGGTCCATTGCCACAACGATCTCGGTCTGGCGGTCGCCAATTCGCTGGCGGCGGTGCTGGCCGGCGCGCGGCAGGTGGAATGCACCATCAACGGCTTGGGCGAACGCGCCGGCAACGCCTCCCTGGAAGAAATCGTGATGGCGGTGCGCACCCGCCGCGACATTTTCCAGCTCGACATCGGCCTCGACACTACTCAAATCGTGCCGGCCTCGCGGCTGGTGTCCAACATCACCGGTTTTCCGGTTCAGCCCAACAAGGCCATCGTCGGCGCGAACGCCTTCGCCCACGAATCCGGCATCCATCAGGACGGCGTCCTCAAGCATCGCGAGACCTACGAGATCATGCGTGCCGAGGATGTCGGCTGGTCCACCAACCGCATGGTGCTCGGCAAGCATTCCGGCCGCAACGCCTTCCGCACCCGGCTGGAGGAATTGGGCGCGAGTTTTGGCTCCGAGGAAGAGCTGAACGCCGCCTTCGCCCGCTTCAAGGAACTGGCCGACAAAAAGCACGAAATTTACGACGAGGATTTGCAGGCGTTGGTCACCGACGCCAATCTGGTCGCGGAGAACGAGCGGGCGCAGCTTCGCTACTTGCGCGTGTGTTCGGAAACCGGCGAAACTCCGAGCGCTCACGTCACCTTGACTCTGGACGGCGCGGAACACAGCGCGACCGCCGAGGGCAGCGGGCCGGTGGACGCCGCTTTCAAAGCGATCGAGAGCATTTTGAACACCGGCACCGACTTACTGTTGTACTCGGTCAACAACATCACCAGCGGCACCGATTCGCAGGGCGAGGTCACGGTGCGGGTCACCAAGGGCGGTCGGATCGTCAACGGTCAGGGCGCCGACACCGACATCGTGATCGCCTCGGCCAAAGCTTACGTCAACGCGCTGAACAAAATGCTGCAACCGGTCGAACGCGCCCACCCGCAACTGTTGTGACCCGAAATGGACGAAGCGCTGCGCCGCCGCTACCTGGACGCTCTGGGCGTTTCACGGTGGTTGCCACGCCCGCCAGCCTCGGGTCAACCCTCCGCTTTACAGGCTGACACCGCCGAGGACGCGCACGGCGCGGCGCTGGATTGGGACGACGAGGCTGAGACCGCCCGGATGGCGGAAGCATTCGAGAACGCCGATTCAAACACCACCTGGACGACCGCGATGGACGATGATCGCGAACTGCCGGCTGAAATCGACGGCGAGCCGCCGGCCGCCTCGCCCACCGAGGACCGGGCGGCGCGCATCGCCCGCATGGATTGGGGCGAACTGGAACAGGCGGTCCGACCCTGCGCCGCTTGCGCCCTCTGCGCGTCCCGCACTCAGACCGTATTCGGCGTCGGCGACCGTCAAGCCGACTGGCTGGTGGTCGGCGAAGCGCCCGGCGCCGATGAGGATCGCGTGGGCGAGCCGTTCGTCGGCCGCGCCGGCAAGTTGCTCAACCCGATGTTGCAGGCCATCGGCTTAAAGCGCGAGCAGGTTTTTATCGCCAATATCCTCAAGTGCCGCCCGCCGGAAAACCGCGACCCCGCGCCGCTGGAAGCGGCGAGCTGCCGCCCGTTCCTGGAGCGCCAGATCGCCTTGATCCAGCCGCGCATCATTCTGGCGGTGGGGCGGATCGCCGCTCAAAATCTGCTGAATACCGACACCCCCATCGGCAAGCTGCGCGGGCGCGTCCACCGGTTCGGAGCGCAAGGCATCCCGCTGGTCGTGACCTATCATCCCGCCTACCTGTTGCGCTCGCCGCGCGAGAAAAGCAAGGCGTGGGACGATCTGCGCTCGGCGCGCCGCGCCCTGGCGCTCGCGCCGCCCCGGGCGCGTTGAGGCCGGCTCCGATGAGCGCCTTGCGGGATTTCGGCGGCCGCTTCCGGTCCATGCTGCATGTCGATCTCAAGGACGTGCTGGCGATTGAAAAGCGCGCTTACGAGTTCGCCTGGACCGAGGGCATTTTCCGCGATTGCCTTCGCGTCGGTTATCAATGCCGGGTGCTGGAGACCCCGCACGGCTTCATTCAGGGATATGGCGTCATGTCGGCGGCGGCCGGCGAAGCGCACATCCTCAACCTCTGCGTGCGGCCGGAATTGCAGGGTCGCGGACTGTCGCGCCGCCTGTTGGACGACTTGCTGGCGCTGGCCGCGTCTTCATGCGCCCAGACCGTTTTTCTGGAAGTTCGCCCGTCCAACCAGCGCGCCTTGCGGCTGTACGCCAACGCCGGCTTTTGTGAGGTCGGCCTGCGGCGCGGTTATTATCCGGCGGCCAAGGGACGGGAAGACGCGCTGGTGCTCGCCAAGGAGCTGGCGGAAGCCGCCGCTTCGCCGAAACAGTCGATTGCGTGATTAGGCTTGCTCGGCTGATTTACTTGGCATATAGTGCCCAGGCGTATGATTTTCAAGACAGCGAATTGGTGGCTTCTCTGCAACACCCTCTTTCCAGTCGGTACCTGAGTCCGTCACTTTCCCTGACTTGATTGTGCTGCGGCTTCCTTGGGCTCAGGCCCAGTATTACTTCAATTTGTTTTTAGGAAACACCGAAAAATATGGTCACTGGTACCGTTAAGTGGTTTAACGAATCAAAAGGCTTCGGCTTCATCACGCCCGACAACGGCGGCGAAGACTTGTTCGCGCATTTCTCAGCCATTCAGGCGCGCGGTTTCAAGACGCTGAAGGAAAACCAAAAAGTCTCCTTTGAGGTTACGACCGGCCCCAAAGGCAAGCAAGCAACCAACATCCGTCCTCTGGATCAAAGCTGAGTTTCATTAGGCCTTGCTCCGAAAAGCCCGTTATTACGGGCTTTTTTTGTGGCCGCCTGTTTCAGTCCCTGCGCGAGCTTCGCAAGCATCTCCCCTTGGCCGGCCGCGATTGAAAGACATTCGCTGACGATCATCCTCAATCCTCCTGAGCGGCGCCCGCTCACACATCGCCGGGCCAGGGTCCGATGGGCCCACGGAATCCGCGGTGATTCAGTTCGAGTTAAGTTCGAGCCGCCTAGCATCCATCGCTGTTCCGTCCGGCGGCGAGCGGCTGGCCCGGTGCGTTCCAACCTCTCGACCGACGGCATTGCTCTCGATTCGCATCCACTTTCATGACGATGAGGGCGGCTTCAGCCGCGATTAACCATGAAACGATCCACCGTCATTTCAAGCATCCTCGTGCTCTCAAACCTGCTGCTGGGGTTTTCGCCGCTGTCGCGGGCGCAAGGGTATGGCTACTATCCGGAGTACGACCCCCCGCCGTATGACGATGACGGCGCTCCTCCGCCCGATGACGACTGGGACTACAACCCGAGCGTAAGACGTGACCATTACCGCGACGGGGGTTATGCCCCGGATGGCACGTACCACAGCGAGGACATCCTGGAAGACCGGCGCGCCAGTTATTATTCACCAGGACGAAATCGCGCCATCACCCGCCCGAGGACCACGGTCGACTACTGGAGCGATGGTCCGAACCATCAGGTGCGCCGCGAGCACACCCGCTGGATCGGCGCTGACGGCAAACCTCACAGCACCACGGTAGAAAACGACACTTTCATTGATCCCTACGGCGACAGCCACACCGACACCACCTACACCTTGCGAAAAGGAAAAACCCGGTAGGGCGGTCGGCAAAGCCTCGATTAGGACAAGCGGAGTGGCAAGCCTGGGCTGCGCGCCAAGATATCGAATCGTTCGATGGCGCGCCGCGGCATGCGGCCTTGAACCGTTCGCTTACCAAGCTTCATGATTGGGGCGGGGCCAAATGGCCGAAGTGCGGCAAAATCGTTAAATCGAGCGCGCCTGATGCTTGATCGGGCGCGATACCGGCGGGAAGCACCCCGATCAACGGAGCGCGCAAGCGCCGCTGGAGGGTTTCAAGATTGGCGTCAAAACGGTCCATCACGGGATCGATTCGATTGGCGATCCAACCGGCGAGCGGCAACTCTCTCGCCGCGATGGCCTCGGCCGTCAGCAGCGCGTGATTGAGGCAGCCCAGACGCATCCCCACCACCAGCACCAGGGGCAGGGCCAGTTTTTGAGCCAGATCCGCCGTATCCCATCGCTCGTCGAGCGGCACGCGAAACCCGCCGACCCCCTCCACCCAGACCACATCCGCCAGAGCTTGCAACCGCTCGAACGCTTGAAGGATCGCGGCGATTTCGATGGGTCGACCCGCTTCGCGGGCGGCGATGTGCGGGGCGATGGCCGGCGCGTAGAGAAACGGATTGACCCAGTCCAGCGGCGGCTCGAAAGAACTGGCGGCCATGAGTCGGCTGACATCCTCGTTGCGGCCGTCGGCTTCAACGCCCGCCGCCACGGGTTTCATGCCGAGCGCCGTCAATCCGGCGCGGCGGGCGGCGTGCAACAAGGCGCACGTCGCGTGGGTTTTACCCGCGCCGGTGTCGGTGCCGGTGACGAAAAACGCCTGTCGCATGGCTCCTCGATGGGCTAGTCCGCCGCGATCAGCCAGATCGCATCGTAGGTTAGGGTCAGTCCCGCCGGCTCCCGCCAGCGCTCGTAGCGCGCGGCGATCTGCCGCCAAGCGGACCGGCTCAAGGGAACGGGACGGCGCTGCTCGACTTCGCGCGCCCCCACATCCTTGACGCTGCGCAATAGGGTTCGCAGATCGGGATAATGGCGGCGCACCGGCTGCCGTTCCCAAATTCGCACCCGCCAGCCGCCGTTCCGACAATGCGCCAGCAGGCGCTCCGGTGAAGGAATCGACAACACGTGCGTGTAATCGTCGATTTCCGAAAAAGCGTGGCGCAATTCGGGGAAATTATCCGCGCCCAAGGTCGCCACCGCCAACACACCGCCCGGTCGCAGCACCCGCCGGGCTTGTTCCAGGCACCGTTGCGGATCGTTCCATTGCCAGGCGAGACTGGACCAGTACAGATCGAAACATCGTTCCGGAAACGGCAACGCTTCGATATCGGCGCACGCCAGCGCCGCGTCGGAAATCCGGGTTCGGGCGGCCCGCAACATGCCGGGCGCAAAGTCGGCCAGCACCAACCGGGCTTGCGGCCAGCGCGCGGCCAAGCCACTCGCGCCGTAGCCGGTGCCGCAACCGGCGTCCAAAACGGTGGCGGGTTGGAGCGTCGGATGGTCCCGCGCCAACAAACCGGCCAATCGGTCGCACACCTCCCGCTGCACGTCGGCGGCGGCGTCGTAGCTCGACGCGGCTTGATCGAAGGCTCGGCGGACCCGCTGCTTGATCGCCAAGCCGACGGCGGGCTCGAACTCAGTCGCGGCGGGCGCAGTCATGGAGTGCGGCGACCAGCGTGTCGATGTGGGCGTCGGCGTGCGCCGCCGACAGGGAAATGCGCAAGCGGGCGGTCCCGGCCGGCACCGTGGGCGGCCGGATGGCGGGAACCCACACGCCCCGCGCGAACAGGCGCTCGGACAAGCGCACCGCCGCCTCGTTGCTGCCTACCATCAGCGGCTGAATCGCGGTGGGCGATGGTGACAACCGCCAGGGCAAGCCGTCGAGGCCCTCGCGCAAGCGGCCGATGAGCTGGCGCAAGCGCGCCCGCCGCTCCTCGCCCCGCTCGATCAGATCGAGGCTAACCAACAAAGCGGCGGCGAGCAGCGGGCTGGAGGCGGTGGTGAACATATAGGACCGCGCCCGTTGCAGCAACCATTCGATCACGCGCTGATCGCCGGCGACGAAGGCTCCGGACACCCCGGCCGCCTTGCCCAGCGTGCCCATCAGGATCAGGCGCGGCGAGGGCGGCAGTTCGAAATGAGCCGCGCTGCCGCGCCCGCCGGGACCGAGCACGCCGAAACCGTGGGCGTCATCGACCACCAGCCACGCGTCGAAACGTTCGGCCAATTCGAACAGCGCTGGCAATGGCGCGAGATCGCCGTCCATGCTGAACACCGCATCGGTCAGGATCAGCTTGCGCCGGGCGCCGCTTTGTTCCAGCCGCCGGGCCAGCGCCTCCATATCGCCGTGCGGGAAGCGGATGTGTTCGGCGCGCGAGAGCAAGGCGGCGTCGATCAAGGAGGCGTGGTTCAAGCGGTCGGCGAATATGGCGTCGCGCCGGTCCACCAGCGCGGGCGCGATCGCCAGATTCGCCATGTAGCCGGTGGTGAAATACAGCGCCCGCTCGCGCCCGACGAACGCCGCCAACCGTTGTTCGATCTCCTCATGCGGCCGCAGATGGCCGCTGACCGCATGGGACGCGCCGCTGCCCACCCCCCAGCGCTCGGCGGCGTCGCGCGCGGCCGCGACGAGGGTGGGATGGTTGGCCAAGCCTAAATAATCGTTGCTGCAAAACGCCAGAACCCGCCGGCCGTCGATCACGGCGTCCGGACCGCAGGGCCCATCCAGAACGCGGCGGCGGCGCAGCACGCCATCGGCCGCCAGCCCGGCGAGACCGGTTTCCAATTCCCCCCAGATCATGTCGAGGCGGCTTCCAGCGCCGCCATCGCGCGCTCGGCCAACAAGGCGGCTTCCTCATCGTCGAGGATGTAGGGCGGCATGAAATAAACCGTGGTTCCCAAGGGGCGCAGCAGCACCTCGCGGCGCAAGGCTTCGCGGTAAAACCGCAGCCGAAAATCGGGGTCTTGGGTGTCGATATCGACCGCCCAGATCATGCCGCAAACCCGGAAATGCCGCGCCAGCGGATGCTTGGCCAAGGGTGCGAGCAAAGCGGTAAAGCGCTTGGCGAACCGCCGGTTGCGCGCCAGCACGTCGTCCTCGGCGAAAATGTCCAAAGTCGCCAGCGCCGCGCGACAGGCCAAAGTGTTGCCGGTGTAGGAGTGCGAATGGAGAAAGCCGCGCGCCAGCGCGTCGTCGTAAAACGCGGCGTAGATCGCGTCGGTGGTCATCACCGCGGACAGCGGCAGATAGCCGCCGGTCAAGCCCTTGGACAAACACAGAAAATCGGGTCGGATGCCGGCCTGCTCGTGCGCGAAGAAGGTGCCGGTGCGACCGAAGCCGACCATGATCTCGTCGCAGATCAGATGGACGCCGTGGCGGTCGCACGCTTCGCGGGCCAAGCGCAAATAATGCGAATCGTACATGATCATCCCGCCGGCCCCTTGCACCAGCGGTTCGACGATGAACGCGGCCAAGGTTTCATGGTGTGCGGCCAGATAGGCGTCCAACGCCGCCGCCGCGCGCGCCGCCACGTCGGTGCTTCGCTCGCCCGGCCCGGCGGCGCGGAGATCCGGCGAGGGCACGGTGTCGGCCTGGCGCAGCAGCGGCGCGTAGGCGTCCTTGTAGAGTCCGACGTCGGCCACCCCCAAGGTCCCTAAAGTTTCTCCGTGATAGCTGCCCGACAGACACAGAAAGCGGTTTTTTTCGGCCCGCCCGCTGTTGCTCCAATAGTGAAACGACATCTTGAGGGCGATTTCCACCGCCGACGAGCCGTCCGAGGCGAAAAAGCAATGGCCGAGTTCGGATCGGGTCAGCGCCGCCAAGCGCTCCGCCAGTTCGACGCCGGGCGCGTGGGTGAAGCCGGCCAGAATCACGTGCTCCAAGCGATCCAATTGGTCCTTGAGGGCGGCGTTGATGCGCGGGTTGGCATGGCCGAATAGGTTGACCCACCACGAACTGATCGCGTCCAGATAGCGGCGGCCGTCGAAATCGTACAGCCACGCGCCCTCGCCGCGCGCCACCGGCACCAGCGGCAACGCGCCGGTGTCGTGGTGCTTCATCTGGGTGCAGGGATGCCAGATCGCGGCGCGGCTGCGCGCCAACCAGTCGAGGTTGCCCATGGACCGCAGCCGCTCAGACGCCGCGCAGGCCCAACTTCTCGAATAGGGCGTTATCACCGTCGGCGCGAGGATTAGAGGTGGTCAGCAACTGATCGCCATAGAAAATCGAGTTGGCCCCCGCCAGGAAGCACAGCGTCTGTTCGGCCTCGTTCATCTGCTCGCGCCCGGCCGACAGCCGCACGTAACTGCGCGGCATGGTGATGCGGGCGGCGGCGATGGTGCGGACGAATTCAAAAATATCCACCGGCTCGCTCCCCGCCAGCGGCGTGCCTGGAATCGGCACCAAATTGTTGATCGGCACCGACTCCGGCGGCGGATCGAGGCTGGCCAGCTTGGCGATCAGGCCCGCGCGGTGCTGGCGGGTCTCGCCCATGCCGACGATGCCGCCGCTGCACACCTTAAGCCCGGCCGCGCGCACGCTTTGCAAGGTGTCCAGCCGATCTTGATAGCTGTGAGTGGTCACGACATCGCCGTAGTACTCCGGCGCGGTGTCGAGATTGTGATTGTAATAATCCAGCCCCGCCGCCTGTAGCGCCTCGGCTTGACCGTCCTTGAGAATACCCAGGGTGACGCAGGTTTCCAAACCCAGCGCTTTCACCTCGCGCACCATTTCGGCGACGGCGGCCATATCCTTTTCCTTGGGTCCGCGCCAGGCCGCGCCCATGCAAAACCGGCCGGCTCCTTGCGCCTTGGCGGCTTTGGCCGCCGCCAGCACCTCTTCGGTCGACAGCAGCCGCTGGGTCTCCAGACCGGTCTGGTAACGCTTGGACTGCGAGCAATAGCCGCAATCTTCCGAGCAATTTCCGGTCTTGATCGACAACAACGTCGAGCGCTGCACCGCGTTGGGGTCAAAATGAGTGCGTAAGGCTTCTTGAGCGCGGAACACCAAATCGGCAAACGGCAATTCAAACAGCGCCAGTACGGCGTCGACAGTCCAAGCCGGCTCGGCTTGGATCGGCGGCTGGGGGCGCGACGCCGGACGGGCAACAATTGCTGGAGTAGTCATCACTTGAAATCTCGAAGGGTTGAAGGCGTGGCGGGCAAGCAGCGGCAATGATCAGCGATCAAACAAACGGATGAGCGTCGGCCGTTCCCACCTCTTACCGGCGTTGACTAAGGATAGCCGCTACGCCCTGGAAAACCAGAGCTTGCGCCCTCCCTCCCGGAAGCGCGCCCTCACGCCCCGCCGCCGTTATGAAGCCGGCGCGGGTTCAGAGACCTGAACGGCTCTCGAGGCCAGCATCTCCATGATCGGGATCGGCCGTCCGACATGATAGCCCTGAGCGTAATCGATGCCATAGCGCGCCAGCAAGGTCAAGGTTTGCTCGTCTTCCACCTGCTCGGCGACGGTTTTTTTGCCGAAGGCCTTGGCGATCTCTCCCATGGCCTTGACCAGCACCTGATCGTCGATCCGCTCGGAGAGCTTGTTGATGAACGATCCGTCGATCTTAACGAATTCGAACGGCAGTTTCTTCAAATAATAAAACGAAGAAAAGCCGGTTCCGAAATCATCGAGCGCGAACTGACAACCAATGGCATTGATCGCCTCCATCAGTTGGTGGGCGGCCACCATGTCGGCGAGCGCGGCGGTTTCGGTCATTTCAAAAATGAGCTGCTTCGGATCGAGGCCGGTTTCCATCAACAGCTGTTTGAGTTCGCCCAACAGATTGGGATTGTTGAAGGCATGGGCGGACAAATTCACCGTCAGGGTAATGCGCGAACCTTGCGCCATGGCCAGCGCTTGATAGCGGATGGCCTCGGTCATGACCATGCGGTCGATGGAATGAATCAATCCGGTGCGTTCCGCCACCTCGATAAATTGGGTGGGACCGATCAATTCGCCATCGCTGCCCCGCATCCTGAGCAAAACTTCATAATGGGACACCGTCCGGCTTTCGATATGAAAAATCGGCTGCGCGAACAACAAAAAGCGCTTGTCCTTCAGGGCGTGTTCGATCTGCTGCTTCCAAAACACCCGCTCGCGCATCAGCCGCTGGCTCTGATCTTCACTTGACAGCAAGTACCAGTTGCCCCGGCCGCTATCCTTGACCTGATACATGGCGAGATCGGCCCGCGTCAGCAGTTCTTCGATATTGATGCCGTGTTCGGGAAACAGGGCGATGCCGATGCTGGCCGATAGTTTATGGACCCGCTCCTCGACCGGGAATTCGATTTCGCAAATGTGGGCCAGAATCTTCTTGGCGACTTGCACCGCTTCATCGGCGGTGGCTTGATTGAGGATCACCGCGAACTCGTCCCCGCCCAAGCGCCCGATGACATCGACTTCACGCAAAATGGAAGGCAACAGCTCACCGAGCCGTTGCAACAACCGATCTCCGGCATGGTGGCCGCTGGTGTCGTTGATGTATTTGAATTGATCCAGATCGAGGAACAGCAGCGCGCCGGCGCGGCGGTAGCGCCGGGCCGCCGCCACCGCGTCATTCAGCTCCTGGGTAAACCGACGCCGGTTGTAAAGCCCGGTGAGCGGATCGTGATCCGCCAGCCACGCCAGCCGCAGTTCGGCCTTTTTTCGGGCGGTGATATCCATGCCCACCGACAGGATCAACGCGGCGTCGTCGCCTTGGCCCTTGAGGCGGGAATGCTGCCAGACCACCTTGAGCGCGCTTTGGTCCTTGCAGCGGATCTCGCACTCTTCCTCAAGATGCGCCAAGCTGCCCGCCACCAGCTCCGCCAAACGCATCCCCGCCTTATCGGCGCTTTCCCCGGACAGCAACAGTGTGACGAAGGCCTGTCCTTTCAACTCTTGCAAGTTATAGCCCGTGATCGCCTGCCCGTACGGATTGATCATCAAAATTTCGTTTTTTCGATTCTGGGTCAGAATGATGGCTTGCGCGGTGTCCAAGATGTGAGTGACGAAGTTGCGCTGCTGGATGATCTCGCTCATGCGTTCCGACAGATCCCGAGTCTGTTTGGCCACTTCGGTATTCAAGGCTTCCAGCTGGTGCGAGACCGCAACGGCGGTCTCGTTTAAAACATCCACCTCGTCCCGAAATAAATGCGTCAGCCGCGACTGCGACACCGCCGCGCGGATCTTGCCGAACGCGCCCTCGGCCAGCCAAGGCAAGTTAGCCGCCGCCCGCCGCAAGCGCGACATGGGAGCCCAAAGAATCGTCAGCAGCAATAGCTCCGACAGCACCAATCCGATCACGCCCAAAACCAGGCCGCGGCGGAGCGCGGTGCGGATGTTCGACATCGCCTCGCCAATGTCCGCGACCACCACCAGATAGGCTTTTTCCCGCTCGTCGAAACCCGTCAGGGGAAACAGTCGAACGTCGTACTCGCGCTCGTTGAGGTTGACGTAAATCGATTCCCGAAGCCCGTCCGCTAGCGCTTTGGTTCGGGCAGCCGCCTGCAAGATCGCCATGTTGGCCACCGCATCGCTCAAGGCCGCGACTTTGACGCTCCAGGGCTGGAGGATGCGTTCGTTCCCGCTATCGTGAGCGCTCGCTCCGCCCCGCGCCACGATCAAGCCCAGATCGGTTCCGGAAACACGCTGAAAATCGAGCACGACATCCGCCAGCGAAACGCCCATGACCAAGGCGTCGCCAGCGCCGAGCACCGGGGCGATGGCGTATTGCAGACAGGTGTTGAAACAATCGATCAGGCTGGTGGGGTTTTCCGTGGCTAAAACCCGGCGGGTTGCTTCCGTCAAGGCGACTCGGTGTTCGAAGTCGGCATCCAAGCCGTGCGCGGCCAAGCGCTCGCCGCCGGCGTCGATGAGCGCGATGTTTTCCACGCCCATGTCCAACTCCAAGATCGCCGCCAGCCGCACGAACTCGGTAATCATCCCCTGGCCAATTTCTCGCTTGGCGGCTTGCAGGCTCAAAAGCGATGCGACCGCCGTGCTCCACTGCCGCAAGCGCCAGTCGGATTGATCCAGCAGTCCCTGAACTTGATGTAAGTATTGGTTTTGCAGGTCGGCGCGACGCTGTTCGAACTGTTTCCGTAACTCCACGTAGTTCAGGCTCACTAGCGTGCCGGTGACCGCAATGAGGGCAATACTGCTCAACAGCAACGCTTTCCATTTAAGGCTCAGGAAAAAGCCGGAACGCAGGGACGGGAACATCAGCTTCAATACCTGTCATTTATTCCAGTAGCCGGACAGTCCCTATCCACTGCTAAGGCGTTTCTCAGTCAGGCTCGCCCCTCATGCGATTGACAGCGCGAGCAAAAACTGTTCAGCCAGTTGGGAAACTTTTGACTTCAATTTAAAAATTTACACGTGGAGGCGGCGAAAGAACGCGCCAAGGCCGTTCTCGATAGCGCTTGGGTATGATCCAAAAACCAGAATCGGCGTCACTTCGATAAATATAATTTACAGAATAGCGTATCTTATGAGCATCGCCAAGATGGAACAAATTATCAATCTCGGCTAGGATATAGCGGATTAATTGCTATAAATTATTTACATGCACTCTCTACAGTGTAGTACATCAATTCAACATGAATTAACTTATTTTTTCTCATTTTTGATACGACACACTTTTGATTTGACTCTCAAAATCGGCATGAGCCAAGTCAAGATTGGCCTTTAGCTCAGAGAACCAACCGTTCGGTTGATAACAAGCTTTAAAGGGCAGGCCCGCCGCAACCGCCCCAGAAGGTCGTCTTTTGCAAGAGGTTTGAAAATGGAAACAGCCAGTGATTACTCAAAATCCGACTACCTTGCCGTTATTGCCGAACGAGTAGCGGCTTATAAAAAACGCACTTACGACTTGATGGACCTCAAGCCAGGAGACAAGGCGCTGGATGTAGGCTGCGGGCCGGCAACCGACACGATTGCCCTCGCTTCGCTCGTCGGCGAGACCGGGCAGGTGTGCGGGGTCGATATCGATTCGGATCAAATCAAGCTGGCGCGAGAAAAAGCGGTTACCGCCGGCGTGGAACGCTGGACCGCGCATCATTCCGTCGCCGGCCAACAACTTCCTTTCGATTCCAATTATTTCGACGCAGTGCGTAGCGAACGAGTGTTTCAACACAACGCGGACGCCGACACACTGCTGGAGGAGATGATTAGAGTCACCAAACCCGGCGGACGGATCCTGGTGCTCGACACCGATTGGAGCACCATGTCCATCGACACCGATCTGATCGAAATCGAACAGAAACTTAAAGCGTTTCACGTGCAGCGAGTGATCAAAAATGGCTATTCAGGCCGGAAACTGCAACGGATGTTTCGACAAAACCAGCTGGACGATATCCAGGTGGAACTGGCTCCCACCGCTATCACCGACTATCAAGCCAGCCGTTTGGTCACCTGGTATGAAATCACCGAACAAGCCGCTCTGGAGGCTGGAATCATTTCACGGGACGAGCGAGCCGCGTTCCATGCCGAGCTTGAAAAATTAGATGCCGAAGGCAAGTTTTTTGCCACGCTATTGCAAATATTGGTGTTGGGTCGCAAGCCGACCCGTTGACGGGTAAGAACTCTGCATTTGGTTGACGCAAGCCACGAGGGTAGAGCACGCTAAAAACGATAGCCCACCGCAAGGGTAAACAAATTCCAGTATCGATTCAGGGTCGAAAGATTGGCGTTATCTTGCAGTGGGACGATCCAGGCAGTGCCGTCGATGGCATGATATTCCGCAGCGACTAAAAAGGATTGATTGAGATGATAGCGAATCCCAATGGTCCAATCCTTGGCAAATTGGGTATGGGCTGGCGAATTAAATAGAGCCTCGAATTTTCTGCCATTCCGATCCTTGCGATCACTATAAAAAACGTCGTAACGCACTACAGCTTGCCAGTGATCATCAAATCGGTATTCGGCTTGCAGGTAATAGCTTTCTCCAACAATGTCCTTATCGAAACCTTCGCCAAAACCGCTATCTTTAACCGAACGAAGCGCGTACTCAGTCGTTAAACTCAGTTTTTCCAAATTGTATTGAGCTGAAATAATGATAGGGGTAAATATATCCTTGCCGCTCGACAAATCATCGGGCGGCAAGCGGTCAGGCTGGTAACGAGTATCCACCCAAGCCGAGCTTAACGCCACGCGATATTTACCGCCCAACATATCATAGCCTAACCGACCGACATACGAACGCTTGGAATCCGTTCGCCCAGGCCAATCAGAACCTAAAATTCCGAGTTCGGTATCGACACTCTTGCCTCTCGGAATGCCCATGCCCAATTCGAACGTCAGATTTCCCCAATTATTTTGATATTCGCCATAAACAAGACCACCGTCTGCGGAAAGACTCAAGTCGCGCTGAGCGTCCGCATAGATCGATTGAGGCAATAATATGGTCGGCCTAGTGAATAAAACGTCTCGCGTTTCATTATAAAATCCAAACGGGATCTTCACGCGGCCCAAGCGGACACCCAAACGATAGTCGGCTGTTGACAGAACCGTGTAATCGACTAAGCCAAAATCCAGCTCGACATCATGTTCATGGCCCTTGCCAGCCCGTCTAAATAAAACCTGACCGGCGAGTCGGAGATCCGACATCGGCGCCCAAGAGCCGTTCAAACCCGCTTCGATATAATCGAAACTACCGCCCTCATCACTGGTTCCGAAAATTCGATTTTCGGTGGTCAAAAAATAGCCTTGGGTCAAAAAACCATGGGCTTGAACGGTACTGCCTAGATCAAAAGCCCGCGCTGGACCTACTTCAAAGCCACTAAGAACAAGGATTAGGACGCCGATAACGAACATTTTCGAAAGAAGATGTTTGAGCGGAAAGCTCCCGCGATGCCGCTCGAACACGACTATCAAAACGTTTAATAGCGTCTGAGGGACATTAATCTTGAAATGAGAATACAAAGTCTGGCTTGAAAAGAACGTACTCAAGGGAGGATTACTCAAAAGCGATGGCTTTAACCGTGTCATCAATCATGGATCCCCTTAAATAACCAATCGCTCCGGGTGTGGAACCCACAAGATCGCGCATCTGCTGCTCCGACATAACTTTGACCGGTTCTTCGCCAGTCCCTGAAAAAACTAAACGATCCCATGCCGCTCGTAATTGATAAGGAAAAACATGCAGAATATATTTTGAGAATTCAACATGAAGAAGATTGTCATCCGGAAGCACAAAGACCTTAATCGGCGATCCATCTTCCCATTTTCTCAAGCGCATTCCAAAAATTGCGCTAAGCGCATTCTGTGAAAGCAATAATTTTGACACGGTCTCTGAGTTGACGATGACAACCGGCCGATTTTCCGCCGGCATCGCGACAGCACAAGGGAACAACACACCGATAAGGTAATACGCAAGTACAATGATAAGTCGTTTCAAGTAGCGCTTGATCATTTAACAGGCTTTTCTACAAGCTAAACCTTTCATTGAAAGACCACACCCGGTGGGACAGACAGGTCCATCTTAGCTCGGGTAGAGCGCGCCATCAGCGGTCAACAGTTTCCATACTTGCAGATTGTTCCGATGCGTGCTTTCTTCAATCTCCAAGATCGAACCTAAATAACTTTGACAGAGGCCGTAATAGTCGATCAGCGGACTGATCGGCACAAAGCAGACGCCGAAACTTTGTAGTAACCTCGCGCAACTTGGCTCCATCCCCATATACAGGTAAGCGATCCGATGTCGGATGCTGATTCGGGCGACCGCAACTAGCAGGCCGAGAATGGTGTGTGGAAACACCCTCCTTTTGGCGTTGAGCCGACGTTCGAATGCACTCTCGGATTGCAAAGGCGCGCGCCGATTCTGCTGGGATGATTGCAAAGGCGCGCGCCGATCCTGCTGGGATGCGAGGTTGTCAATCTCTTCGGGCACGCCGTAAGGATTCCGGCGTTCGCCGCGCCTTCCTCGAAATTCCGGCGCGAGAATCAATCGAGAAATTTCCCCGAGACGGGTTCGAGGAAGCGCCTCAAGCGCTGAAACATCCGAATAAAACGAAGCGCCCGCAAATTTTTCAAGAGGAAACGGCGTCTCCGGTCGGTCGGGATCGGGCAATATCACTCTCACCGTCCCCGCGATCCGGCCGCTCGGTTTGTGAAGCAACAAACTATGTGCGGAGCGTTCGTCGTATTCATCACGTTCTAATCCCTCCGGATAATCCTCCGGCGAAAATCCGGGGATAACGCCTTCCTTGCAATACACGTCGTAGCGCAATCGGTAACACGCCTGCAATTTTTCCGGTGTATCCGCGTCGATCACTTCAAAATAATGGTCGAATAATTCGATAAAATTAACTTCAGTATCCAAAATATTATCCGCCTAGAGGTCGTGCGCCCGCAGGGTTTATCATTCCCGACACTCGATTTTCATGACAAAATTTTGAGCTTCCGCCGCGATGGCGGTCGCCGGTCGCGCATTGCTGGAGGCGCGGCTTTGATAATCCACCCCGGTCGCCTCCAGAAAGCCGCGCGCCAGCGCGGCCTTGATCGCAAAATTCACGTTTTGCGGCACATCGCCGGTCATTTCATGAATGCGGACCGCATTTAACTTGGAGCTCACCACCCCCACCACCGCGCCATCGCCATCCAATAACGGACCGCCGCTGTTACCGACCTGCGTCGGCGCGGTGAACTGGAGCGCACGGGTGTCATCGCCTGGCCCGATCAGCGAACTGACGTTGCCCGTGGTCACCTGCGGACCGGAACCGAGCAAACCGCCTAAGGGATAACCGATCACCATCACGGCTTCACCCAAGCGCGCCTGCGGGCCATCGCGAAACATCGCCACGCCCGGCGGCGGAACATCCGCCCGCAACAGCGCCAAGTCGTTGGTGGGATCGGCGAAAACCAATTCCAAGGCGCAGCGATGTCGGGGCGAGCGCGCCACGATTTCCCGCGCGTCTTCAATAACGTGATGGTTCGTCAACACATAGCCCTCGGGATGGACGCAGAAGCCGGTGCCGCTGAACGCGCCGCCGGGGCTTGGGGCTCGCCGTCGCTCCGACTCGCCGGCCGCCGCGCGTTCGGGCGGCGCCTCCGAAGATTTGAATCCAAAATGCGCGGCCAACGCGGGCAGCCCCGCCGCGAAACCCTGGCCCACGGCTCGAAATTTCCATTGACCCTGATAGCGATACAGTTCGGCCAGAATCATCGCGGTTTCGCCACGGCTGGCCAGCGGCAACGGAAAGAGTAATAACAGCTGGCCGCTGGCGTCCGCCAGCCAGGCGCGGATGGCGTTGAACACCCCGAACGTGGTCCCGCGCGGCAGCGCCGGCCTCACCGTCAACACCAAAGCGATCCGCGCGACTGCTTGAGCAACCGCGTCCAGATCGATTTGAAACTCGCCCGGCGGACAGGCAAACCGCACTGAACCATCGCGAGAACAGGGCCGCTCGGCGCTCACCAGATCATCCAGATCGATCATCCGCCCATCGCCGCCCAGCAGCGTCATGCCCGCTTGCAGGCGCAGGGCAAATTCATCTTCCGGTTCGCCGCTGACCCCCACCACCACGCGACCGGCGCCGATGGGGCGATTCTGTCCTGCCTGCAACTCTTGCATGATCGCGCTCTAGCCTGATTCGCCAATCGGTTCAACTCACCGGCAGCAACTCGGAAAAGTCGTGAATCGCGGAAAATTCGCCCGGCGGCGTGGGTGAATGAGTCGAGTCAGGCCGCAGCACGGAGACGAGATGGCCAATTCCATAACCGCGCGCCGTGCGCAGAATCTCCAAATTGTCATCGACCAGCAGGGTCGTGACCGGATCGAAGCGTTCCAACTCGCGAAATCGCGGCCAAAATTCCGGCTGTTCCTTAACCGAACCCAAGGCATGGGCGCAAACGGCGCGATCGAGATGTGAGGCTAATTGGGTTTTTTCCATTTTCAGCGCCAAGCTTTGGGGGTGGGCATTGGTAACTAAAACGACCCGCTTACCCGCGCCGCGCAACGCCTTCAGAAACTCCAGCACATAAGGGTGCACGGCGATTAAATGCGCGATCTCGCGCTTGAGCGTGACAATATCCAATGCCAGTTCCCGACTCCAATAATCAAGGCAGTACCAATTAAGCGTTCCTTCCACCGCTTGAGTGCGGACTGCCACCTCAGCGCGCGCCTGTTCCAGAGAAAGGCCATGCTGAGCAGCATAATGCATCGGGACCAACTCGCGCCAGAACTGGTTATCGAACCGTAAATCCAGCAGCGTCCCGTCCATATCGAGCAGGACGGTCTGAATCCGCGCCCACGGCAACCGCACGCTCATGATTAAACAGCTCCCCACGGCAGACGTTTGAACCCGCAAACTTGTGTAAAATTAAAGCAGACTGTGAAAGCTTGCGCAGAATCGGCCGCGCGCCCGCATCCTGTGATCATCCAGCGCAACGCCGCGCCTGACCGAAAACCCTCGGTCGCGGCATTACCCCACCCCTTTAAAAGGCTGCCCGCGTCATGAGCGACGCTCCCGACATCGACTTGTCCGCCTTGGTGGAGCCTGTTCAGGCGATCGCCAGGGAGGCGGGCCGCCGTATCCTGGATGTGTACGCCGGCGCTTTCGGCGTGACCGAGAAAGCCGACCAAAGCCCGGTGACCGCCGCCGATCTGGCTTCTCACGATTGTATCTTGCGCGGGTTGGCGGAGTTGACCCCCGCCGTCCCGGTGTTGTCCGAGGAAGCGCCCGCCGCCGGCTTTAGCGAACGCAGCCGTTGGGAATGGCTCTGGTTGGTCGACCCGCTGGATGGGACCCGAGAATTTATCAAGCGCAACGATCAATTCTCCGTCAACATCGCCCTGATCCACCGTCATGAGGCCGTGTTTGGGCTAGTGCTGATCCCGGTCAGCGGCACGTGTTATTACGCCCTGCGCGGCGGCGGCGCGCACAAGCAACCGGCCGCCGACCAGCCGTTTCAACCCATCCGCGCCGCGCGGGTCTGCCATTATCCGGTCCGGATCATCAGCAGCCAGGGATCGTACCGCACCCGCCGCCTGCAAGCCTATCTCGGCCATCTGGGGCCGCACCGGCATTTGGCGATGGGCGGCGGCTTGAAATCGTGCTTGATCGCCGAGGGCGCGGCCGATTTATACCCCCGCTTCGGTCCGACCGGCGAATGGGATACCGCCGCCGCTCAGGTAATCGTGGAGCAAGCCGGCGGCTATATCACCGACATGCAGTTGCGGCCGTTGCGCTACAACGCCCGGCCGATCCTCATCAATCCGGATTTTTTCGCCTTTGGCGACGCGACCCACGATTGGTCCCGCCATCTGCCCCAACGCCATCTCGAAGGATGGCCGGTTTGAAGGTCTTGTTTCCATAACAATAACGTTTCGAGGTCCGTCATGCCCTACGAACGCTACCGCCGCGATTTACAACAAGAAGGCTTCCAACACGATCCCGCTCAGGAGCGCGCCGTTCAGGCCTTGCAAAAAATCTACGATCGACTGCTCGCGCGCCCGGCGCCGCCGCCCGAGCCCAAGAAAACTGGTCTGTTCGCCCGGCTGGCCGGGCGCGACAAGCAAGACGCCGCCCCTCCTTCCACCGTGCGCGGGCTGTATCTGTGGGGCGGCGTGGGCCGAGGCAAAACCTATCTGGTCGACACCTTCGCCGACGCCCTGCCGCTGGAGCGCAAGCAGCGGATCCATTTTCACAGCTTCATGCGGTCGGTGCACGCCGAACTCAAAGACCTGAAAAACCAGCAAGATCCGCTGAAAAGCGTGGCGCGCCGCTTCGCCGAGAAAGCTCGCGTCATCTGTTTGGACGAATTCTTCGTCGCCGACATCACCGACGCCATGCTGCTGGACGGCCTGCTCCGCGAGCTGTTTGCCAACGGCGTCACCCTGATCACCACCTCCAACCTGCCGCCGGACGATTTGTACAAGAACGGTTTGCAACGCGCTCGGTTTCTGCCGGCCATCGAACTGATCAAGCAGCATCTGGATGTATTGAACGTGGATGGCGGTGTCGACTACCGGCTGCGCTATCTGGAAAAGGCGGAGATTTATCACTACCCGCTGGACGACCGGGCCGAACAGATTTTGAACGATCTGTTCGATCACATCGCGCCCGAACCCGGCCATCGCGGCGGCGATCTGGAAATCGAAGGGCGCTTCATTCCCACCTTGCGCGAAGCCGACGGCATCGTGTGGTTCAGCTTCCGCGCGATCTGCGACGGCCCGCGCGGCACCGCCGACTACATCGAAATCGCCCGCTGCTTCCATACCGTGCTGGTTTCCAACGTGCCGGTCATGGACTGGCAGATGGAAAATCAAGCCCGGCGCTTCATCAATCTGGTGGACGAATTTTACGACCGGGGCGTCAAGCTGGCGCTGTCCGCCGCCGCGCCGCTGCTAGAGCTGTACCGGGGCGAGAAGCTGAAATTCGAGTTCCAGCGCACCCTCAGCCGCCTGCAGGAAATGCAGTCGCACGAGTATCTGGAACGGCCGCATTTGCCGTAGTTTCAAACGGCTCAACACCGAGCGAGCAAACAGCATGACCACCGTTACCGTATCCAGTGAAGGGCACATTTTGATTCCCGAAACCGTGCGGGAGCGCTGTCATATCACTCCCGGCATGGAGCTGGAAATTGCCGTTGTGAACGGTGAGATTCATCTCAAGCCCACGCTGGCGCTCATCTCGCCCACCACCGTTTCCGCCGGTCGCGGGCTGCTTGCCAACCAGAACCGAAAACGCCTGAGCGAAACGGAGCTGAAAAGCCGCATGGCCCGCGCGCTCCATCGCCGGGATGCCGCGACCAAACCGCTCCAATGATCGGTTTGGACACCAACATACTGGCGCGTTACTTATTGAATGACGACCCAGTGCAAGCAGAGGCCGCCGAAACGCTTTTGAGCAGCGGCGAACGTTACTTTGTTCCCGTAACGGTTTGGTTGGAGCTGGTATGGGTTTTGGAATGTTACGATTGCTCGCGAGAGGAGATCGCCAAAGCGTTACGCCATCTGTTGGGTTTGCCCGATTTAGAGGCTGGCGAGTCGCTCGCGCTGCTGCAAGCCTTGCAGTGGTTTGAAGCTGGGGCGGATTTCGCCGACGCCTTGCATCTTGCCCTTTCCTCGAGCGCTCAAGCCTTTGCCACTTTCGACCGAGCCCTGATAAAACGCGCTCGCCGAACCGGTATACGGCCTTCGGTGGTTAACGCCGAGCGCGCTTGAATTACGGCCGTCAGTTGCACCCTCATGTCATCGCTCGCTAAGGCAATCAATCCACCACCTAAGCCTATATCACCACCCGCAGCGGCTCGCCGCCCACATAAGCTTGAATGTTTTCCGCCAGTTGTCCGACCAGCCGCTGACGGGATTCGCGACTGCCCCAGGCGCTGTGCGGGGTAACGATCAAATTGGGAATATCCGCCGCCAGCAACGGATTGCCGTCGGCGGGCGGCTCCAGGCTCAACACGTCCACGCCCGCGCCGCCGAGCGCCCCTTGGCGCAGCGCCTCCGCCAGCATCGCCTCGTCCACCAGCCCGCCGCGGGCGGTGTTGATCAAAATGGCGTCGCGCTTCATCAGCGCCAGCTCCCACGCGCCGATCAGACCGCGCGTTTCCGGCGTCAGCGGACAGTGCAGGCTCAACACGTCCACTTGCGGCAACAAAATCGGCAGCGGCGCCCGCCCCGCCTCCTCCGGCTCCACCGCGCCGGGCCGTTGCGCCAGCAAAACCTGCATTCCGAACGCTTCAGCCACCCGCGCCACGCCTTGGCCCAGTTCGCCGTAGCCGATAATGCCTAAGGTCTTGCCGGCCAATTCCCGGATCGGATAATCCAGCAAGCAAAATTGGCTGGCCCGTTGCCAGCGGCCCTCGCGCACCGCCTGACGGTAATCGGGCAAACGGGTGTAAAGCGCCAGCAACAGCGCGAACACGTGCTGCACCACTGACGCGATTCCGTAACCCCGGCAGTTGCACACCGTGACGCCGGCTTGCGCCGCCGCTTCCAAATCCACGTTATTGACGCCGGTGGCGGCGATGCAGATCAGCCGCAATCGAGACGCCTGTTGAATGACCGCCGCATCCAGCGCGACTTTGTTGCTGATGGCCACCTCGGCATCCGCGACGCGCGCGGCGATTTGACCGGCCGCCGTGGCCGGATAGTAGTGTAAATCAGGCAAAATACGGTCGAGCGCGCTGAAATCCAGATCGCCGCAATCCAGAGAATCCCGGTCGAGAAAAACGCCCCGCATAATCCTTGAACCTCCGAGCAAAGCTTCACCTCATTATAGGCAAGCGCGCCGCCCGCAGCCGCGCGCGATCCGACCGCCTACATCTCCAACCGCAGGAGACCCGCCGCGCATGAAATCGACTCCGCCGCCTTTCGCCCACGATCAGACCATCGCCATGGGGGTGCTGCTGACGAATCTCGGCACCCCTGACGCGCCAACGCCCGCCGCCTTGCGCCGCTATCTGGCGGAATTTCTCTGGGACTCGCGGGTGGTGGAAATCCCGCGCCTGCCGTGGTGGTTGATCCTGCACGGCGTCATTCTGCGGCTGCGCCCCGCCAAGTCGGCGCGCAAATATCAACAGATTTGGACGCCGGAAGGCTCGCCGTTGCTGGCCATCAGCCAGCGGCAGCAAACGGCGGTCGCGGCGGCGCTGGCGCGGCGCTGCCCCGGTCCGGTGCGGGTGGCGCTGGGGATGCGCTACGGCACTCCCTCGATTGCGTCGGCGCTGGCGCAACTGCGGGAGGCCGGCGCGCGGCGCGTGCTGGTGTTGCCGCTGTACCCGCAATATTCCGCGACCACCACCGCCTCGACCTTCGACGCCGTGGCCGCCGAATTGCGAAGCTGGCGCTGGCTGCCGGAATTGCGCTTCATCGCCCATTATCACGACGAACCGGGTTATCTGGACGCGCTGGCGGAAAGCATCCGAGACGCGCGGCGCGAACAGCCGGGCGAGCGCGTGCTATTGTCTTTTCACGGCCTGCCCCAGCGCAATTTATTGGCCGGCGATCCCTATCATTGCCACTGTCAGAAAACTGCCCGTTTGGTCGCCGAACGCTTGGAATTGCGGCCCGAGCAGTGGGCCGTGGCTTTTCAGTCGCGCTTCGGCCGCGCCGAATGGTTGAAGCCTTATACCAGCGCTATCTTGGCCGAGTGGGCCAGAGCCGGCGTCAAGCGCGCGGATGTGGTCTGCCCCGGCTTCGCGGCCGACTGTCTGGAAACGCTGGAGGAAATCGCCATCGAAAACCGACAGGTTTTTTTGGAGGCGGGCGGCGAGCATTACCGTTACATTCCGGCGTTGAACGACGCTCCAGCCCACATCGCGTTTCTGACCGACCTGATCGCCCGCCACGCCGCCGGTTGGCCTGAAAGCGCCGCCGGTTACGACGCGGCGGGCGATGCGGTGGAATGCGAGGCTCGCCGCAACCGCGCGCGCGCCTCCGGCGCGACAGCCTGATCCGACTAGAGGATCGCGGCGGGTTAACCCGCCGCGATCCATCCCGGACCGTCAGCGAAATCTCCCCTTGCTTTGGCAAAGCGCCTTCTATACTCACTGGAACGAGGGGGGTCCGCTGGTCTGGCTACATCGGATCGAGCGCAACCCGGTTGCAAACGGGCCGGTGAGGGCATGATGATCCACGGCGTTTTATTCGATCTGGAAGGCGTGCTGTCCATCGGCGGGTATCCCCTGCCCGGCTCCCGTGAAGCGCTGCTCAGCCTGCGCGCCGCCGGCATTCCGATGCGCTTCATCACCAACAGCACCCGGCTGACCCGCGGGGCCATCGTCAACCGCCTGGGCTGCATGGGTTTGGAAATCGAGCCTTCTCATCTATTCTCGCCGGTGGTTGCCGCCCGTAACTATCTGATCAGCCGCAAGCTGACCCCGCATTTGCTGGTGCATCCCAATATTCACAGCGAATTCGCCGACCTGCTCGGCCCGCCGCCGGACGTGGTCTTGATCGGCGACGCCGGTTCGAACTTCGACTACGGGGCGCTCAACCACTGCTTCCGGCTGCTGCTGGATGGCCTGCCGCTGCTGGCGATGGGCTGCAACCGCTATTTCCGCGACGACGGCGGCTTGAATCTGGATTTGGGGCCGTTCGTCGCGGCGTTGGAGTACGCCGCCGAACTGGAAGCGATCATTTTGGGCAAACCGGCTTCGGAATTTTTCTTGGCCGCCGTCAACAGCCTCGAATTGCCGCCGCAGGATGTGGTGATGGTCGGCGACGACGCTGAAATGGACGTGCGCGGCGCGCTTGCCGCCGGCTTGCGCGGGGTGCTGGTGCGGACCGGCAAATACCGTCACGGCGATGAAGCCAAGGTCGAACCCTTGGGCGGGAGGGTGTTCGACGACATCGACGCGGTGGTGGACTACATCCTCTAAACCGTGCGGCCGAGGTGTCGGATTCGGGTGAATTGCGCGTAGAATCCGGCAGAATTCGAGCGGCCCCCTCTCCTTCCGCGCCGATCTTGGAGTTTCCATGCGCGCTCTGTTTCCCGATATCAAACCGTATTCCACCTTTCGATTTCCCGTTGACGACCTGCATACCTTGTACGTCGAGGAATGCGGCAATCCGAGCGGGTTGCCGGCGCTGTTCCTGCACGGCGGGCCGGGCGCCGGCTGCGAGCCGATGCACCGGCGGTTCTTCGATCCGGAGCGTTACCGCATCGTGCTGTTCGACCAGCGCGGCGCGGGCCAGTCCACCCCGCACGCCGAATTGCGCGACAACACGCTTTGGCATTTGATCGCGGACATCGAGAAGTTGCGCGAGCACCTCGGCATCGACCGCTGGGTAGTGTTCGGCGGCTCCTGGGGTTCGACCCTGGCGCTGGCCTACGCCGAAACCCATCCGGAGCGGGTGCTGGGTCTGATCCTGCGCGGGATTTTTCTATGCCGTGAACACGATATTGGGTGGTTTTATCAAGATGGGGCCAACCGGCTGTTTCCCGATCTGTGGGAGCATTTTTTGGCCCCGATTCCGGCGGCGGAGCGGGATGATATGGTGAACGCCTACTACCGGCGCTTGACCAGTTCCAACGAGCTGGAACGGCTGCGGGCCGCCAAGGCGTGGTCGGTGTGGGAAGGCTCCACGCTAACCCTGGAAAGCAACCCGAGCGTCGTCGAGCATTTCGGCGAGGCGCGGATGGCGCTGAGTCTGGCCCGGATCGAATGCCATTATTTCGTCAATCGCTGCTTTATGGAGCCCGACCAACTGTTGCGCGACGCTGGGCGCTTGCACGGCATTCCCGGCGTGATCGTGCACGGCCGCTACGATGTGGTCTGCCCGCTCGATAACGCCTGGGCGCTGCATCGGGCGTGGCCGGAGGCGGACATTCGGATCGTCACGCCGGCCGGTCACGCCGCCAGCGAGCCGGGCATCGTGGACGCGCTGGTCACCGCCACCCAAGGCGTCGCCGACCGGCTGGCATGATCGGCCTGCTGCAACGGGTCAGCGCGGCGCGGGTCGAGGTCGAGGGGAAAATCGTTGGCGCTATCGAAACGGGTTTGCTGGTGTTGGTCGGGGTCGAGCGCGGCGATACCGAGGCGCAAGCTGACCGCCTGCTGGAACGCCTGCTGGGTTATCGGGTTTTCGCCGACGCCGATGGCAAGATGAACCGCTCGCTGCGGGAAATTGAAGGTGGTTTGCTGTTGGTCCCGCAATTCACGCTGGCGGCGGACACCCGCAAGGGGATGCGGCCCAGTTTCACGCCGGCCGCGTCGCCCGATGAAGGCGAACGGCTATTTGACTATCTGGTCGCTCAAGCCCGCCGGCAACACGCTCTCGTCGCTACGGGACGCTTCGGTGCGCACATGCAGGTCAGTCTCACCAACGACGGGCCGGTGACGTTTTGGCTACGGGCAGCGCAGTA
>ERZ761607.638-NODE-638-length-56606-cov-6.018992_pt1 | contig 56606 bp, 44 predicted proteins | sample MGYA00511164_ERZ761607 | MGnify/ENA primary metagenome ERZ761607 (study PRJEB28899, sample SAMN02445080) | bioreactor sludge metagenome | biome: EBPR sludge | place: Australia: Brisbane, Thorneside Wastewater Treatment Plant | collected 2011-06-22 ...
CTGCACGAGTTCGTGTACGCCAGCCACCCTTTTGACGTGGTAGGCTGGGACGGCTACAACTACCCCTACGCATTCAGCATCCACGACTTCGAGCCCATCACCGGCCGCGTGCACCTGCCGCCGCCCATCCACCAGACCTTCGAGACGGATGCCTTCGTGGTGTGCAGCTTCGTGCCGCGCCTGTACGACTACCACCCGCTGGCCATCCCCGCGCCGTACAACCACAGCAACATCGACAGCGATGAGGTGCTCTACTACGTGGATGGCGACTTCATGAGCCGCAACGACATCGGCCCGGGCCACATCAGCCTGCACCCCGCCGGCATCCCCCACGGCCCGCACCCCGGCGCCATGGAGCGCAGCATCGGCAAGAAGGAGACCAACGAGCTCGCCGTGATGGTCGATACCTTCAAACCGCTGATGGTGACCGAGGAGGCGCTGAAGATCGACGATGGGAAGTACTGGAAGAGCTGGCTCGAATGATCAGATGATCGGGCGATCAGATGATCAGATAATGGGAATACCTTGGAAGCGATGAACAGGGTGAAGGACATGGATCTGAAGCAATGGCAGAACGCCATGGCAGAAGATGAGTTGTTCGCTCCGTTGATGGCGGCCGAAGCGCCGGTTTCCTACAACCCGCGCTACAAGGACAACACCATCGTCACACTCACCTTTCGCTTCGCACAGCACATTTGGGACCTGGCCGAGGAGCTTCAGGACAAGAAGAAATTCGTGGTGGCGAACCAGGTCTTCCGCTCCGGCACAGCCATCGGCGCCTTGGTCCGTGAAGCCCAGAACGGAGAAAGTCTGGCGGACTTCATCCACAAAATGAAGATCGCGTTGAAAGAAGCCGATGAGACGGAGTACTGGCTGCTCCTGTGTATTAGCCGCAACATTGATAGCGCGAAAGCCTGCTTGGAGGAGCTCAGGCCCATCATCCGCATCCTGAACAAGATCATCAGCACCTCCAAGGACAAATTGAACCGCTAACCCCGATCATCTGATCATCTGATCATCTGATCGACAGATCGACAAGCAATGGCAACCGGACTGAAAGACGTGGACTACGGCCTGGAGAAGATCATGGCCGATGCACAGGACTTCCTGCCCCTGCTGGGCACGGACTATGTGGAACTGTACGTGGGCAATGCCAAGCAGAGCGCCCACTATTACAAGAGCGCCTGGGGCTTCCAGAGCGTGGCCTACGCCGGCCTGGAGACGGGCGTAAAGGACCGCACCAGCTACGTGCTGCAGCAGGACAAGATCCGCCTGGTGCTGACGACCCCGATGACGCCGGACAGCCCGATCAACGAGCACATCCGCAAGCACGGTGACGGCGTGAAGGTGATCGCCCTGTGGGTGCCCGACGCGAAGAAGGCCTGGGAGGAGACCACCAAGCGCGGTGCCAAGAGCTTCATGGAGCCCGTGCGCGAGGAGGATGAGCACGGCTACGTGGTGCGAAGCGGCATCCACACCTATGGGGAGACGGTGCACATCTTCGTGGAGCGCAACGAGTACAAGGGTGTGTTCATGCCCGGCTTCAAGCCGTGGAAGAGCCACTACAATCCGCCGCCCGTGGGCCTGAAGTACATCGACCACATGGTGGGCAACGTGGGCTGGGGCGAGATGAACACCTGGGTGAAGTTCTATGCCGAGGTGATGGGCTTCGCACAGCTGGTGAGCTTCGACGACAAGGACATCAGCACGGACTACACCGCGCTGATGAGCAAGGTGATGAGCAACGGCAACGGCCGCATCAAATTCCCCATCAACGAGCCGGCCGAGGGCAAGAAGAAGAGCCAGATCGAGGAGTACATCGAGTTCTACAACGGCGCTGGTGTGCAGCACATCGCGGTGGCCACCAACAACATCATCGAAACGGTGGGCGCGCTGAAGGACCGCGGGGTGGAGTTCCTGTACGTACCGCCCAGCTACTACGACACCGTGCTGGACCGCGTGGGCGAGATCGACGAGGACCTGGCGGTGCTGAAGCAGCACGGCGTGCTGGTGGACCGCGACGACGAGGGCTACCTGCTGCAGCTCTTCACCAAGCCGGTGCTGGACCGCCCCACGATGTTCTTCGAGATCATCCAGCGCAAGGGCGCCAAGAGCTTCGGCAAGGGCAACTTCAAGGCCCTGTTCGAGGCGATCGAACGGGAGCAGGCGAACCGGGGGACGTTGTAGTCCAAGCCACGGCGATTCAGCGAATCACGCAGACGGGCGGTCCTTGGGCCGCCCGTCTTCATTGGGCCGATCCTCCCTCTCCTTCCGCGCCAGGAGCAAGTAAGCCGCCCTGATGCGATCAAGCTCCTCGTCGTCCAGCTCCTCTAGGTCAAGGAGCGCGTTATTGGCCTCCTGCTGAACCCGAATCAGCTCATCCAGCTTGATCTGCAGTGCCTCGGTATCCCGGTTCTGTGTGTTCTGGATCAGGAATACCATGAGGAAGGTGATGATGGTGGTGCCGGTGTTGATCGCCAGCTGCCAGGTATCGCTGAATCCGAACAAAGGGCCTGCGCCACCCCAAGCGATGATGACCCCGACCGCCAGCACGAACGTTATTGGACGGCCGGTGACAAAGGAGATGCGCTTGGCGAAGCGGGTGAAGCGGGAGGTGAGCACAGCGGACATGAGGTCGGATTTCGCTCCCCAAAGATCGCAGGCCGCACCAAGCCCCCGCATTCGCTTGGCACACCCACGCAGATTGGCCGCCCCGGCCGGCGCTCCCGATCTTCGCCCCTGATGTCCTCCCCGATCGACGTCCGCGAGAAGGTCCGACTTCTGCCGCACACCCCCGGCGTGTACCAGTTCTTCGATGCCGAGGGCAAGATCCTCTACGTGGGCAAGGCCAAGAGCCTGCGCCACCGCGTGGGCAGCTACTTCGCCAAGGACCACCCCGACGGCAAGACGCGCCTGCTCGTCAAGCGCATCGCCGACCTGCGCGTGATCCACGTGCCCACCGAGTTCGAGGCGCTGCTGCTGGAGAACAGCCTCATCAAGGAGCTGCAGCCGCGCTTCAACATCAACCTGCGCGACGACAAGAGCTTCCCCTTCATCCGCATCCGCAACGAGCGCTTTCCGCGCGTGGAGGGCATGCGCAACCCGGAGGACGACGGCAGCGACTACTTCGGCCCCTACGCCAGCGTGCGCACCATGCGGACGGTACTGGGCCTGGTGCACAAGCTCTACAAGCTCCGCACCTGCAACTACGACCTCACGCCGAAGAACATCGAGCAGAAGAAGTACAAGCGCTGCCTGGAGTACCACATCGGCAACTGCAAGGCGCCATGCGAAGGGCTACAGTCGCAGGCGGAGTACGATGCCAACATGGAGCAGGTGGGGCAGATCGTGAAGGGGCGCGTGAGCGGGCTCATCAAGGTGCTGAAGGAACAGATGCAATTGCACGCCGATCGGCTGGAGTTCGAGGCCGCCGAGGACTACCGCCAGAAGCTGGAGCGGTTGGAGCAGTACCGCGCTAAGAGCGTCGTCGTCAACCCCGACATCGGCGACGTGGACATCTTCGGACTGGTGAGCGACACCGCCAGCACCTACGTCAACTACATGCGCGTGATCGACGGCGCCGTGGTGCACGGCATCACCATCGAGCTGAAGCGCAAGCTGGACGAGAGCGATGTGGAGATGCTGCAGGCCGCAATCGCCGAACTGCGCCAGCGCTACAAGAGCCTTGCCCCCGAGGCCATCGTGCCCTTCGAGCCCGAGATCGAGGTGCCCGGCGTGCGCTTCACCATCCCTCAGCGCGGCGACAAGAAGCAGCTGCTCGACCTCTGCGAGCGGAACGCCCGCTACTTCATGCTGGACAAGCAGAAGCAGGAGAAGCTCACCGACCCCGAGGGCGCCACCACCCGCATCCTGGAGCAGCTCAAGCAGGACCTGCGCCTCAGTGAGCTGCCGCGCCACATCGAGTGCTTCGACAACAGCAACACCCAGGGCACGGACCCCGTGAGCGCCTGCGTGGTCTTCAAGGACGCCAAGCCCAGCAAGAAGGACTACCGCCACTTCAACATCCGCACGGTGGAAGGGCCGGACGATTTCGCCAGCATGACCGAGGCCGTGGAGCGCCGCTACAGCCGGCTCGTCACCGAGGGGGAGCCGCTGCCCCAGCTCATCGTCATCGACGGCGGCAAGGGCCAGCTGGGCGCCGCGCTCAACGCCCTGGAACGCTTAGGCCTGCGTGGTAAGGTCGCCATCATCGGAATCGCCAAGAAGCTGGAGGAGATCTACTTCCCCGGCGATCCCTACCCGCTGCACATCGACAAGCGCAGCTCCTCGCTGAAGGTGATCCAGCACCTGCGCAACGAGGCGCACCGCTTCGGCATCACGCACCACCGCGGCAAGCGCAGCAAGCGCATCATCCGAACGGGGCTTGAAGAGATCCCCGGCATCGGCCCCGGCACCGCGCAGAAGCTGCTCACGCGCTTCGGCAGCATCAAGGGTATTCGCGAGGCCCTGCCGGAGGATGTAGCGGCGGAGGTGGGGGCGAAGAAGGCGGAGGCGGTGCTGAAGAGGCTGGCGCAAGCGAACTGAGCATACATTCGTTTCACCATGAGGAAACGAGTGGTCCTTCTCCAGCTTGCTGCGGCCTACAGCCTGCTTGCTGCGGCCCAGGCTCCTGTCTGGTGCTGGGCTACCGGGCTCAGCGGCAACGGCACAGTGAGCACCGAGCTCATCGCCGCGAGCAGCACCAACGGCAGCTTCGTAACGGGCATGTTCGACGACACCCTTGCCTTGCCCGGCGGCACCTTGGTCAATGATGGAACGCTCGGCAACCGGTTCATCGCAAGGCTCGATAGCCTGGGCAATGTGCTTTGGGCGGTGCAGCATGATGATCCAGTAGTGGCCATGAGCGCTACAGCCACAGGGGGAGTGGTCGGCGTGATTCCTTATTCCGGCAGCTCTGTCTTCAATGGCGTGGAGCATCTCGGTTCAGCAACCGCGACTTCTGCGCTGATCGTGGAGCTGGATGCGGATGGTGCCGTGCTGTCTGAGACGAACATCAGTGACTTGATCGAACCAGCGGTACCCGAGTCCGGCCGGAAGCTCGCACTTGATGCCGATGCAGGATTGGCCGTGCTCGCACAATATGCGGATAGCGTGGCCATCGTGGGCCAATGGGTCCAAACCGACGGCACAGTGCTCGCGCGCCTCTCATTGCAAGGCAACTTGCTTTGGGCTGAACGCATCGGCAAGGGCTCGGTGCAAACCGGGGCACTAGAACTGGATCCAAGTGGCCGCGTGCTCGTGCTCATGAACAATTGCGAACAAGTGCTCGCCACCGATAGTGTGTTCACGGATATGGAGGGGACGCTTGCCTCCTACTCTGCACAAGGGCTGTACGAATGGCGCGTGCAGGGCCTCGGTTACGACGTGTTCGAGCCGTGTGTGGTCGAACGGCGACCGGACGGCGGTGCCTTCGTAGGGGTAAGCCAGCCGTCCCAGGGGCCAATCGGCATTGGAACAGAATTGACCCTGAGGAGCTTTTCGGCCTCAGGCACGGAAGAGTGGGCCTCCTATGCCTACGGATCGTCCCAATGGGGCCACGCGATCCATTCCATCGAATACCTGCCTAGCAACCGCGCACTGGTAGCTGGCTATGCATTGAGCACATTACCACAAGGTGTGCTTAGCATGACCCTGCCAAGCCAGCCAAATGGATTCGCAGGCATTGTGAGCAGCAGCGGCGCATGGGAGTGGTTCGCTTCAGAAACCGCCGGCTACATCATGGGATTCCGTGCCGTGCATGGCAGCGCGAGCAGGGTTTTCGTTACGGGAAGCGCAATCTCTGCCTCAACATTCGGAAGCACTGTGATTCCGATGGTAGATGGCAACTTCAACGGGGTGGTTGGTTGTTTGGGAGACATTGCGATGAGGGGTGCCGAGCGCAATGATGAGCCACGGTCCGGCTTGTGGCCGAACCCCGCAGAGGATCATATTCAATCTCAAGCCCGGCCTGGCGAGTCGTTCAGCATCGTCGATGCCTTCGGCAGAGTAGTTGGAGCAGGACTTGCGACATCCTCCATGCTGCGACTGCCCGTGGGGTTCCTTCCAGCAGGGCATTACGTGCTGCGAGTCGGCGATCGCGCCGCCCGCTTCATCAAAGAGTGATCTCCGTCCTCCTTCCCTTCCGTAATGCAACGGCCACGCTCGATGCCGCCATCGCCAGCATCGCGCAGCAGACCTATTCCAATTGGAATCTGCTGCTGATCGACAACGCGAGCTCAGATGATAGCCCTGCGATCGCACAGCATTGGTCCGCGCGCAACCCGCGCATTCGCCTGCTGCATGAGCCCCGCCTCGGCATCGCCCACGCGCTGAACACCGGGCTGGCCCATGCCCAGGGCGCATACATCGCCCGCATGGATGCCGATGACATCAGCCATCCGGAGCGCCTCGCGAAGCAGGTAGCGTATCTCGAGGCGCATCCGGAGATCGGGGTGCTGGGCACGCGCACGGCCTTCGCCACCACCGTTCAGAAGAGCAGCGGCATGCGCTGGTTCGTGGATTGGCAGAACGCTATCCTGACGCCGAACGAGCACTATGTGAAGCGCTTCGTGGATGCGCCGCTCGCGCACCCCACGGTGATATTCCGCAGGGAGCTGGTGGGGCAGCACGGCGGCTATGATACCAGCCCGCTGCCCGAGGACCACGAGCTGTGGCTGCGCTGGATGGATGCCGGGGTGCGCTTCGCGAAGCTGCCCGAAGAGCTGCTTACCTGGAACGATCATGCCCACCGCCTCAGCCGCACGCATCCAAACTACAGCGTGGAGGCCTTCTTCACCACCAAAGCGAAATGGATGGCGCGCTGGTTGAAGCGGAAGCTGAACGGCCGACCGGTGATCATCGCAGGAACCAGCAACCTGTGCCGCGACCGCGCCGCGATGCTGAAGGCGGAGGGCATCGCCATCCAGGCCTTCACGGATGTGAAGCCCCGCGAGGTGGCGGGCCATGCCTTCATCCCGCACGATCGGCTCCCACCAGCGGGTGAGGCCCTCATCGTGTCGTTCATCAGCCAGCGGGGCACGGGCGATCGCATTGCCGCGTTCCTGGCCTCACGCGGATTGGCGGAGGGTGAGGACTTCATCCTCGCGGCCTAGGGCAGCTACCTTGGCCGCATGTCTTCGGTGCTGGATATTCCGGGCCAACTGCGAACCCACTTCGAAAGCGGCGCCACACGCCCCTACGCCGCGCGCCGCGACGCGTTGAAGCGCCTGCGCAACAGCTTGCGGAAGCACGAAGAGGAGCTGCTGGCGGCCATGCACGCCGACATGCGCAAGCCGCGCTTCGAGGCCTACATGAGCGACATCGGCCTTGTGTATACGGCCATCGACCATGCCCTGAAGCACCTGAAGGACTGGATGCGGCCGCAGCGCGTGCCTTCGCCCCTGGCCATCCAGGTGGCCGAGAGCCATGTGCACCCTGAACCGCTCGGCGTGGTGCTGATCATCGCGCCGTGGAACTACCCGGTGCTGCTGCTGCTATCGCCGCTGGTGGGCGCCATCGCCGCGGGGAATTGCGCATTGGTGAAGCCCAGCAACGAGACACCGCACACCGCCCTTGTGGTGGAACGACTCCTGGCCGATGCCCTGCCCGAGCAGGTGCGCGTGGTGCAGGGTCCGGGGCGCGAGGTGGGCCCGCGGCTCATCCAGCCCTTCCGATTCGACCACATCTTCTTCACGGGCAGTCCGGCCGTGGGGCGCGAGATCATGGCGCTGGCGGCGCCGCACCTGACGCCCGTGACGCTGGAGCTGGGTGGCAAGAGCCCCGCCATCGTGGACCGCACCGCCGATCTCCGCACCGCCGCGAAGCGCATCGCGTGGAGCAAGTACTTCAACGCGGGGCAGACCTGCATCGCCACGGACCACGCGCTGGTGCACGCCTCAGTGATGGATGAGTTCCTGGACCGCTTCGCGCGCTTCGTGAAGAAGGCCTACGGCGCTGATCCGCAGCAGAGCCCCGACTATGCCCGCCTGGTGAATGATCGCCGCTTCGAGACGGTGAGCGCATACCTCACGCAGGGCGAGCGCTTCATGGGCGGCGCCACGGACAAGGACGAACGCTACATCGCGCCAACGGTGCTCACGAACGTCTCACTGGATAGCGCCGTCATGCGCGAGGAAATCTTCGGCCCGGTGCTGCCGGTGGTCCCGTGGACCGAACCGGAGGAGGTGCTGTCCGTGGTGCGCCGCAACCCCTTCCCCCTGGCCACCTACATCTTCAGCAGCAACCGCGCCTCTCAGCGCTTCTTCCAGGAGCGCATCGCCTTCGGCGGCGGCTGCATCAACCACTGCTTCCTGCAGTTCGGACCGGAGGAGCTGCCCTTCGGCGGCGTGGGCTACAGCGGCATGGGGCGCTACCATGGCCGGAACTCCTTTGAGCTGTTCAGCAACCGCAAGGGCATGGTCCGGGCCAGCACGGCCATCGACCACGGCCTTCAGGAGCCGCCGTACGCAAGCCTCAAGGAGAGGATCATGAGGCTGCTGCTGCGCTGAGCTAGGTGACCTTGCTCACATTCCGGGAGCCGGGCATTCACCTGCTTTGCCTGAAGACCTGCTCTCATGCGCCGACTGCTACCCTTCCTCGCATTCATTCCGTTCAGCCTCAACGCCCAGGACCTGGGCGATCGCACCATCGTGCTTCAGGAGGTCACCATCCCCGACATGCCCGGCATCCAGTCCTTCGCTTGGGGCCAGCATGAGGGCGAATGGCTGCTGATCGGCGGCCGCACCGATGGCCTTCACCGTCGCCAGCCCTTCGCTGCCTTCCTCGCCGCGGATAACAACACCAGCGCCTACGTGGTGAACCCGCAGACGCAGCAGGTCTGGAGCGCCTCGCTCAGCACGCTGCCCACGGCCGTGTACATGCAGCTGCAGAGCACCAACCTGGAGCACCAGCAGATCGGCAGCACGCTCTACATCATCGGCGGTTATGGCTACTCCACCATTGCCGCTGACCACATCACGCATCCGCGCCTCACCGCCGTCGATGTGCCCGGCATCATCACGGCCATCAAGAACGCGCAGCCCGTGGCCCCGCACGTGCGCTCCATCGTGGACAACCGCATGGAGGTGACCGGCGGCTACCTCGGCATCCTCAACGGCACCTTCCTGCTCGTGGGCGGGCAGCGCTTCGTGGGCCGATACAATCCGCAGGGCCCCAACTTCGGTCCTGGCTTCATCCAGCAGTACACCAACGCCATCCGCCGCTTCACCATCGAGGATGATGGCACCAACCTCGCGATCGCCAACTATGCGGAGACGGTGGATACGGTGAACCTGCACCGGCGCGATTACAACCTGGTGGCGCAGGTGTTCCCCGATGGCAGCCAGGGCTACACGGCCTTCAGCGGCGTGTTCCAGTACGGCGCCAACCTGCCGTGGCTCAACACGGTGGATGTGAGCGCCTCCGGCTACACCGTGGTGCCCGGCTTCGAGCAGCTGCTGAACCAGTACCACACGGCGCACCTGGCCGCCTATGCCACGGCCGATAACCGCATGAGCAGCGTCTTCTTCGGCGGCATCGGGCGCTACTACTTCGATGCGAACGGCCAGCTCATCGACGACACCAACGTGCCCTTCGTGAACACCATCAGCCGGGTGGAACGATTCGCCGATGGCACGATGGAGGAGATGGCCATCGGGGAGATGCCGGCGCTGCTCGGCTCCGGGGCGGAATTCATCATTGATCCCTCTGTGCCTGCGATCGGTGACAACATCATCGACCTGGATGCGCTGGCAGGCGATACCATTCTCGCAGGGCACATCGTGGGAGGCATCCAGAGCACGGCCCGCAACATCTTCTTCATCAACGACGGCACGCAGAGCGACGCCACCGCCCGCGTGTTCCGGGTGCTGCTGGTGAGCGATAACACCACCGGGGTGCATGGATCCGATGCTCCGCGCACCGCGCTGCAGGTCTCAGCCAGCGGCGGTGATCTCTTCATCACCATCGACCTGGCCAACACGGCCATGGCCGATGTGGACCTGCTGGACACGAACGGCCGCTTGGTGCGCACCCTGCTGCACGCCCGTATGGCAGCTGGTCCTCAGCGCATGCGCGCTGACGCCCTCGACCTGGCCCCAGGCGCCTACCTCGTCAGGCTGCGCACCGCGGACCAGATCGAGACCGTGCGCTTCGTGCGCTGATCATTCAAGCACCCGTTCGCCCCGCTTCGGACGGAGCGCATCGCGGATCAGCTTCAGGTGCGCCTCATCGCACTCGAGCGTGGCGGTCACGCGCACGGGCAGGGCGGTGATCCAATGCCGATGCCCGTGGATTCCCTGGCGCGCGCAGAATTCATCCACGTGATGCAGGAAGTGCTCGGCGGTGGTCGATGCGTCGGGGCCGAAGAAGTCCCAATGGAAGCGCAGCAGGGCCATTGCGTTGAAGCGGCTACTTTGCGCAAAGGTGGACACGCTGATCTTCTTCCTCGCTGCCACGCTGGCCAGCTTCATCGGTTCGTTGCAGGCCGGGGTGGTGAACACCGCAGTGCTGGCGCATACCGTGAAGTGGGGGCGGCACGCCGGCCGGCGCATGGCCGTGGGGGGCTCCATACCCGAGTTCATCTATGCGGGCATCGCCTTCCTCGCCGCTGGCTGGCTGGTCGAGGCCTTGGGCATCGGCGCCACAGGCATCACCTACGTGGTGGCGTCCATCCTGCTGCTGCTCGGCATCTACTTCGTCTTCATCTACCGCCCAAAGCCCGCCGAGCCGGGCGAGGACAAGCTCACCGGCGACCTGCGGCGCGGCGTGCTGCTGGGCCTGGCCAACCCGCAACTGCTGCTCTTCTGGTGCGGGGTGAAGCTCATGCTCGTCTCCTTCGGCATGACGAGCGACGCCTTCCGCGATCTGCTGGCCTTCGCGCTGGGGGCCTTCACAGGCGCCATCATCCTGCTCATGATCCTGGTGCGCCTGGGCGTGAAGGCCCAGGAGAAGCTCTCGCCGAAGGGCCTGCGCGTGCTCTTCCGCAGCATCGGCGCGTTCTTGCTGGCCAGCGGATGCTATGGCCTGATGCGTGCGGGGGGCTGGGTGCCGTGATGAATCACGCGAGCCGCTCGCTCAGCAAGCGCATCTCCATCATCGGCGCCATCTTCTCGTAGAGCATGCGGTAGGTGGCCTCGATGATGGGCATGTCCACCTTCAGCTTCTCGTTGATGGCATGCACGCACTTCACGGCGTAGTAGCCCTCGGCCACCATGTTCATCTCCAGCTGCGCGGCGCGCACGCTGTAGCCCTTGCCCACCATGTTGCCGAATTCGCGGTTGCGGCTGAAGGTGCTGTAGGCCGTGACCAGCAGGTCGCCGAGGTAGGCCGGCTCGTTGATGTCGCGCGCGATGGGATGCACGGCGGCCACGAAGCGCTCGATCTCCTGGATGGCGCGGCTCACGAGCACCGCGCGGAAGTTGTCGCCATAGCCCAGGCCAACGCTGATGCCCGCGCAGACCGCGATCACGTTCTTCAGGATGGCCGCGTACTCGGTGCCGTAGATATCGTCACTCAGCGTGGTCTTCATGAACCGGCCGTTGAGCGCATCGCCCATGGCCTTGGCCTTTACCGCATCCTGGCAGGCAATGGTGAGGTAACTGAGGCGCTCCATGGCCACCTCCTCGGCGTGGCAGGGGCCGCAGATCACGCCGAAATCCTGCTCGGTCACGCCCCAGTGCTGGAAGAGGTACTCGCCAACGATCTGGTTGGTCTCGGGCACGATGCCCTTCACCGCGCTGAAGAGCATCTTGCCTTTCAGCTCGGCGGGGTCCAGCTGCTCCAGGGTGGCCTTCAGGAAGGCGCTGGGCACGGCAATGACCAGCACCTCGGCATCGCGCACCACGGCATGGATGTCGTCACTCATAGCGAGACGGCCCGTGTCGAGCTGCGCGGCGCTGATGTAGTCCGGATTGTGGCCGTACTTGCCGATGTGCGCGATGGTGTCGGCGCGGCGGACCCACCAACCCACCCGGGCGGCATTGGTGCTCAGGAGCTTCACCAGGGCGGTGCCCCAGCTGCCGGCGCCGATCACGGCGATGCGTTGCGCGTTGCTCATCGAGGGCGAATATCGCGGTTGAACGGGAGCCCCGGGGGGCGTCATCCTGGCCCGAGCGTCTGATGCCCGGCATGGCACATGCCGCCTGCCGCTCAGAAGGTCACTTCCGCCTCCACCTCCTCATTGCCGCGCAGCACCCGCACTTTCGCCTTGTCGCCTTTATTGAACTGCGCCAGCGCCTTCATGTAGCCCATCATGTCGTTCACCTCCACGGCGCCGACCCTCAGCACGATATCGCCGGCCTTCAGCCCGGCATTCGCGGCCGGTTTGCCGTCGGTGGTGCCGTCGATGCGCATGCCCTTGCCGTCGTAGAGATAATCGGGTACGACACCCAGCGTCACCTTGAAGCGTGGCGTGTTCTCGGTGTTCACCTCTTCGGTCTTGGTGAAGGCAAGCTTGCCGTCATCGCCGAGCGTGGCGATCAGGCTCTCGATGTAGCGCGTGATGCGCAGCATCCCTTCATAGTTGATCTTCTCCTCATCGTCGCTGGGCTTGTGATAGTCGGCGTGCGTGCCGGTGAAGAAATGGATGGCGGGGATGCCCTGCAGGTAGAAGCTGGTATGGTCGCTGGGGCCGATGCCGCTCGTGGTGGTCTTCACCTTCAGGTCGCCGACGAGGATGCGCTCCGCCTCGGCCCATGCTGGCGAGGTGCCCACGCCATTGACGCCGATGGTGCCGGTGCTGTCCAGGCGGCCTACCATGTCGAGGTTGATCATGTAATTGAGCTCACCGATCGGCACCGTGGGGTTCTTCGTCCAGTAGTTCGAGCCATACAGGCCCTTCTCCTCGCCGCTGAAGGCGATGAACAGGTAGTCGTTGGCCCGGGCCTGGTCCATCTCGGCAAGGTCGCGCGCCAGCTGCAGCATCACGGCGATTCCGCTCGCATTGTCATCGGCTCCGTTGTGGATGGCGCGCTCGCCGCGGTGCAGCGAGCCCTCATCCCCCCAGCCCAGGTGGTCGAGGTGGGCGCCGATCACCACCACGTTGGGCGCGCCATTGTCGATCATGCCCACCACATTGTAGGCTGTACGCTCCTCACGCACGATGTCCACGTTCACCGCGCACGGATTGTTGTCGAGCACCATCTCCGCATACAGATCGCCCTTCAGGAAGATGACCGGGATGCCCAAGGGCTTGATCTTGGCCGAGAGCTTAGGCTCCGGGGAGGGTGCCGTAGGGTCGTCGTTGTAGAAGAGCACCGCAGCAGCCCCGCGTTCGGCGGCCTTCTGCGCCCTCGCCTGCAGGTCGTGGTGGGCGAGGTACTTGCTATGCGGGTGTATGCCATCGGGGGAGCTGACGCTGAAGGCGACTATCCTGTCCTTCAGGCTCAGGGAGTCCGGGTAATCGGCGTAGTTGAGCTCGGGCGCGACGATGCCGTAGCCGAGCTTGAGCACCTTGCCCCTCGCAGGGCCCGAGCCCGAGCAGGCGAGCGGATGCCACTCCTCCTCGGCCAGGGGCTTCTTGCGGCCGATCTGCAATGTATTGCCGGCTCCCAACCGGGGTTCCGCCTGGAAGGTGAAGGGCTGCAGGTAGCCGGCGTCAGCTCCATAGGGCATCAGGCCCACGTTGCCGAATTTGGCGGCGATGTAATCCACGGCGAGCCGCTCTCCGGGCGTGCCGGCTTCCCGCCCCTCGAGGAGGTCGCTCGCCAGGTACTTCACGTCATACCGCATCTGGTCAAGCGCATCCGCATCAGGCATGGTCTGTGCATGGATGGGCAGCGTACCGACCAGCAATGCAGAGAGGGCTACGAGGGTCTTCATGGCCCGCGAAATTACCCGCATACCTTCGTTGGGCTGCCATGCGTTCGTCATCAGTACCAATGCCATGAAGACCATCCTCGTTGCCATCGCAGGCCTGTTGGCCTTCTTCTACCTCATCAATCCGACGCTGGGCGTGTTCGAGTTCCTGCCGGACAACATCCCCTTGGTCGGCAATCTCGATGAGGCCACCGCCACCATGGTGCTGCTGGGGGCCCTGCGCTACTTCGGGATGGACCTCACGCGGCTATTCAGCCGCCATCGTGCATTGGACCTGGGCACCGCCCAGGAGGAACGGCAGCCGAAGGCCTAGGTCCCTGCCGCCCCGGCCCGATGCAGGAAGAATGCGTAGATCAGCGCGACCTCCTTGAGCATCTCGAACCGGCCTGAGGCCCCGCCGTGACCGGCTTCCATATTGGTGTGCAGCAGGATGGGCGCATCGGACTTCTGGTGCTCGCGCAGACGCTGCACCCACTTGGCCGGCTCCCAGTACTGCACCTGGCTGTCGTGGAAGCCCGTGGTGACGAGCAAGGCGGGGTAGTCGGCATCGCGCACATTGTCGTACGGCGAATACCCGAGCATCCGCTCATAGGCTTCCTTCTCCTTCGGATCGCCCCACTCATCGTACTCGCCGGTGGTCAGCGGGATGCTGTCGTCGAGCATGGTGGTCACCACGTCCACGAAGGGCACCTCGGCGCATGCGGCGTTCCAGCGGTCGGGGCGCATGTTGAGCACCGCACCCACCAGCAGCCCGCCGGCGCTGCCGCCCAGGCAGAAGATCCGCTTGGGGTCGGCGTACCGCATGCGCTCCAAATGATCGGCGCAGTCGATGAAGTCATGGAAGGTGTTCAGCTTGTGCTCCATCCTGCCGCTCTCGTACCAGGCCCGGCCGAGCTCCTCGCCTCCGCGGATGTGCGCAATGGCATAGACGAATCCGCGGTTGAGCAGGCTCAGGCGCGCGCTGCTGAACGTGGGGTCGATGCTGTGCCCGTAGCTGCCGTAGCCATAGAGCAGCAGCGGCGCCGTGCCGTCGAGCGGCGTGCCCTTTCGGTACACGATGCTCACGGGGATGCGCGCCCCGTCCCGCGCAGGGGCCCAGATGCGTTCACTGACGTAATCCAGCGGCGAGAAGGGGCCAAGGACCTCCTGCTGCTTGAGCAGCACCGAGGCGTCCGCATTGAGGTCGTGCTCATAGACGCTGCTGGGCGTGGTGAGCGATGCGTAGCCGTACCGCAGCTTGTCACTGTCCCATTCAGGATTGGTGCCCGAATAGGCTACGTATGCGGGATCGTTGAAGGCAATCTCATGCTCGCGGCCGTCGCTCAGCCGTCGGACGCGAAGGTGAGTGAGGCCCTCGCGGCGCTCGGTCACCACCAGGTGGTCGCGGAAGGTGTCCACATCCTCCAGGAGCACCTGCTCCCGGTGCGGCACCACCTCCCTCCACCTGGCCTTGTCCGCCGTGGCATCCTCCGCGCACTCCATGAGGCGGAAGTTGCGCGCCTCCCAGTTCGTGAGGATGTACCATCGGCCGGGAGCACCTGCCTTGCCGGGCACATGCGACACGGAATGCTCATGCTCCGGCTCGCGCGGAAGGAACACCTTGAACGCGCCCATCGGGTCGTCCACGGGCAGGAAGCGATGCTCACTGCTCATCGTGCTCTCGCTCACGATCATCACGAAGCGGTCCGAGCGGCTGCGGTACACGTCGCAACTGTAAGCCGGGTCCTTCTCCTCGAACACCACGGGGTCTGTGGAGGGGTCGGTGCCGAGGGCATGCCGGTAGATGCGGTAGCTGCGAAGGGTCTTGTCCTTGCGTGCGTAGAACACGGTGCGGTCGTCCGCCCAGGCGCATCCGCCGCTCGTATTGGTGATCACATCGGGCAGGTCGGCGCCGGTGGCGAGGTCGCGGAACCGGAGCTCATACTTCCGGCGCCCCACGCGATCCACGCTGTATCCGACAAGGCCATTGCCCGGACTCACCTCGAAGTCCCCGAGGTCGAAGTACGCACTGCCCTCTGCCATCCGGTTCTCATCCAGCAGCACGGTCCACGCCGGATCACCTTCGGGGGGCCAGCGGTCTCCGGCAGCCCTTGCGCGCAGATGCACCGCGTATTCCTTGCCTTCGTCGAAGCGGTGACGGTACCAGAAACCGTTCTCCCGGTAGGGCACGCTGAGATCCGTCTCCTTGATGCGCGCCTTCATTTCCTTGAAAAGGCTCTCGCGCAGCTCCTTCACCGGCTGCAGGACGGCCTCTGTGTAGGCATTCTCGGCATTGAGATGGTCCATCACCTTGCGCGTTTCGGCATCGGGCTCGGCAGCGTTGCGCTGCTGTTCCGAGAGCCGCATCCAGAAGTACTCGTCGATGCGGGTATGCCCATGGGCCGTGATGGCGTGCGGCCGCTTGGCGGCCTGGGGCGCCGTCAGCCGTGCGGTGGTGTTCATGGATTCGGGGTCGGTGGAGCAGCCCGCGGCCAGCAAGGCGGCTGCGAATATGGAAGGGAGTCGCGCGCGCATGCTCACGGGGCGGCCGAAAGTACGGCCATCAGCTGAGCACCGTGTGAAGCACCGCTGGCGACCGCAGTTCTCCAAGGCCCTCCACATGCATCCGGTAATAGAGCAGCAGATGATCCATCAGGTCCCGCCTGACCTGTGCGGGGAGCCGCACCCGCTCCAGGTCGGCGAAGTCCACGTGGAGCAGGTCGGCCAAGGCCAAGCTGAGCGGCGGGGCCAGCAGGTGGCCGTGCATCGCGCCCGCAGGCATGAAGCAGCCCTCCTGCAGGTCGAAATGGTCCTCGCCGGGCATGGGCGGAGCAGGAAGGAAGCCCAAAGGGGCTGATAGGCGAATCAGCAGCACCAGAGGCAGGCACCTGAGGTCGGCAGCGCTGTCGATGGATTCCAGGGCTTCCTCCACCACGGCATCGATATCCGGATCGGGGCTCTCAGCGCGCAGCGTACGCAGCAGCAGCTCCTGGGTGAAGAGCGCTACCGCTCCACGGATCGGCTCGTATGGGATGCGCAGGTAGGGCCTGCCCACGCGGATCTCACGAACGGAGTGCAGGTCGCGCTCGGGATGCTCATCCGCCACCAGCTCCACGCGACTCAGGGGCTGGGCCACGGCGGCCGAAGCCCCGCGGCGGCCGGTGCGTACCACATAGCTACGCGCCCCGCCACGCCGGGTCCAGGCCTTCAGGACCAGGGTACGGTCACCGTGCGCAATGGCACGGAGCACGACGGCTTGGGTGGTTACGAGCATGGCAGGGGCTGCCGAAGCCTCAGCGCACCACCAGCACCTTGGTGTTGCACTTGTAGCCGCCCTCCCTGTCGCTGGCGAAGATGAGGTAGACCCCCGTGGCGACGCGATTCCCGCTCAGGTCTGTGGCATTCCAGATGGCCTGACCGCCGAGGGAGGTGGTGCGGTACACAAGGTTGCCGCTCACATCGGTGATGCGTACCTCGCTGTCGCGCGCCAACCCGGTCACGGCAATGGGACCCGTATAGGTCTCACGAACGGGATTGGGGAACACTTTGGCGCAATCGGCCGCTTCCGCGGCATCGATCGCATCGGAGCGGTAGCCCATGATGCCCCTGTCCGTGCCGATGAAGACCTCGCCGGTGGTGCCATCGATGGCGATGGCCGTGACGGTGTTGCTGGGCAGCGGGCTGTTCTCCGCCGTGAAGTGGTGTATCTGCTCCCGCCCGTCAGGGCTCACGAGGTAGACTCCGCCCGTTTGCGTGCCGATCCATTTGCGGTTGGCGCCGTCCACCGCGATGGCGCTAACGAATTCCGTCTCCAGCAGGATCTGCACATTGCCCTCCTGCTCAATGAGGATCTGCTGGGCATCCGTAGGGCTGTCGGTGAAGAGGTCGGCGGGGGTGTAGAACACGGCGATGCCCTTATTGGTGCCCACCCAGATCTGGCCATCCTTGTCTTCTGCGATGCTCAGCACATCCACCGTGGGTAGCCCGCCGCTGCCTGGGGCATTGTTGATGAGCTTGTAGCTGTCGTCGCCGGGATCGGCGAGCGTGCCATTGTCGTTGAACACGAGCAGGCCATTGCCGCGCGGGCGGATGATCCACTTGAACCCGTTCGATGCAGCCAGGATATCCCCGATCAGCCCGTTGCCCCCGAGTATGGCGCCCGGCGAATAGCTGTACCAGGCGCCCGCCCGGGTGCGGACGGAAATCGAGGCGGCCGCATGGGCATTCGACACCCAGAGGTTGCCTTGGAGGTCGAAGTCGAGCCCGCCCACGTTCACCTTCCCCGAGCCATCATTGGTAGCGATGCCCAAGCTGCTGTTGGTTTCGTTGTGGATGAGGACAGGCTCCCGATTGCGGAGCTCCACCACCCCGTCATCCCAGCTCCCCACGAAGGCGCGCGCCGGGTCGAACGGGTCCACGGCAACGGCAACGATGTCATTCACGGCGCCGGCGAACGCATTGCCGCCCCTGAGCAGCTCGTTATTGTCGGGGTCGTTGGTGCGCCAGGTCTCGTCAATGAAATGGTGCACGCCATCCTTGAGGAAGGTGTTGGCCCAATTGCCGGCTACAGCGCCGGTGGCTACATACACCGCACCGCCGCTGGCATCGATGCGGTACGCGCTGGACGTCTTGGGGCCATTGGGCCTCACGGGCACACCCTGATTATAGGCAACCAGGATCACCAGCCCGACGAAGCGGTCGGCCACCCAGAGCTGCCCGGAGGTGTTGAGGATGGCCCGAATGGGGAAGCTCGGAATCGACCCGTAGGTGTAGGTGTAGTTGACCTCCTCGAAGCTGCTGTTGAATTGGCTCACGCCGAACTCATGGGTGAGCGTGAAGAAGTCGGGGTTGGTGCCGAGCCGAAGATCGAAATTGGGCACGCCGCGTCCGTAAGAGAACTGCTCCCAGGTATTGTCCGGGCGCAGCACGAGCAGCGTATCCTGCTCGCCCACCGGCTTGTTCCAGTTGATGATGGGCCTCCCTTGGAAGGTGATGGCAAGGTCGAACGGGCCGTTCGCCATGCCCGGCCCCATGTCGGTGCGCTTCCGCCAGTTGGTGAAGGAGGCCAGGTTGGACGCATTTCGCGACGCGGTGTATAGCCCCGTGCCCGTGGCTGCATAGATGGAGTCCGCAGTGAACGTGATGCCGCGCACCTGCACCTGGCCGCCTCCCGGCCCGATGAACCAGGTCTCCTTCACCTCGCGCCGCTCCAGGTCGACCACCACGATGCCGAACCCGCAGGCCAGGTAGGCCGTGGTACCTTCCACGTGGGTCCGGTAGATGGCCTTGTCGCCCAGGATAGCGCTGCGCTTGATGTCGCCGAGGTTGAAGCTGCGGTCGCCCTGCACCAGGTCCAGGTTGCCGTTGCCGTAATGGACCAGCAGCATCCGGAGCGGTGCGCACCAGGCCAGGCCTCGGATGTCCACATCATTGAGCAGGTTCACCTTGTTGATGCGCTGGATCTCGCCCGAGCCCACATCGTACCGGAATAGCCCGTTAACCGTGGCGCAGTAGGCCGCTCCATCCCCCTCCACCACATCCACCATCCGCTGGTAGGGCTGATGGTCGCGCCACGCGCCGATGGGGGTTTGCGCGAGGAGGGCTCCTGGTATCAAGGCGGTGACAAGGGAGGCGAGTCGGGTCATGCGGAACTGCCGGTGATCGTTCAATCAATGCCCACAACGCGGTTTGCAGGCGATTGGTATGGGCCAAGGTAACCCCTTGAATGGCAGATCCCCGCTGAAGACGGGGATCTGCCGGAGGTCACGAGCGGAGTCGAACCGCTGTACGAGGTTTTGCAGACCTCTGCCTAGCCACTCGGCCACGTGACCGGAACGGGCGCGAAGATAGGTGCCGGGGCCTTGTCCCGCCGGAACGTTCAACCCTCCACTGTATAGACAGCCTCCTCCACGTCACCGTGAACCGGCGGCCGTTCCTTCACCAGACGCACGCGCCATCGCACCGGACCGGGCCACTCGCGCCGCAGGGCCTCCAGTATCCGGCGCGCAGCATGCTCAATCAGACGGCTGCGAACGGTCATCTGCTCGCGGACAATGGCCGTCACGCGGCCGTAGTCGACCGTTCGCCTAAGGTCATCGCAGGCTTCAGCATCACTGAAATCGCCCTGGGCAGTCACATCCACGCGGAAATGCCCTCCGATGCGCGCCTCCTCCGCCAGGCAGCCGTGGAAGGCGAACACGCGGATGCCATTCACCTCGATCACGCCCATGACCGGCACAGGTCTAGACCGGCCCGCAGGCGCGCCACCACCTCTTCCCTGCCCAGCAGTGCGCTCACCTCGAACATGCCCGGGCCTTGCATGCGGCCGGCCACGAAGAGCCTGTACAGCGGCATCACCTGACCCACCTTCAATCCAGCGCCCAGCAGGACCGCGTTGAACGCCTCTTCAAGCCCTTGCGGGGTGAGGGCCGTAAAGCCTTCGAGCTTGGCGATGTACGCCTCGATGGCCGGTGCGGCCTCCGGCTTCCAGCGCTTGCGCAGCTCGGCCTCTGCCTCTGGGTTGCCGCTGATGGGTGAGCCTAGGGTGAACAGATACAGGCCCTCGAGCATGTCATCCACGAATGTGGCGCGCTCCTTCAGCAGCGTTGCTGCGGCAGCCGCCTTCTCGGGGGTGCATGGGATGCCGCGGTCGGCGAGCCGGGCCCGAAGCGCCTCTCCCAGCTCGGCATCGGGGCGCTTGCGCAGGTACTGCTGATTGAACCACTTGGTCTTCTCCGGATCGAAGCGGGCGCCCCCCTTGTGCACCCGCGCCAGGTCGAAATGGGCGACCATTTCCTCCATCGACATCAGCTCAACGTCACCCCCGGGGTTCCAGCCCAGCAGCGCCAGCATGTTCACGAAGGCCTCGGGGTAGTAGCCCTTCTCGCGATAGCCGCTGCTCTTCTCCCCTGTCACGGGATCCACCCAGTCCAAGGGGAATACCGGGAATCCGAGCCGATCGCCATCCCGCTTGCTGAGCTTCCCGTTGCCGTCGGGCTTCAGGATCAGGGGCAGGTGCGCAAAGGCCGGCCGCTCCCACCCGAACGCTTCGTAGATGAGCACGTGCAGCGGCGCACTGGGCAGCCATTCCTCGCCCCGAATGACGTGCGTGATCCTCATCAGGTGGTCATCGACGATGTTGGCCAGGTGATACGTGGGCATGCCATCGCTCTTGAAGAGCACCTTGTCGTCGATGTTGCTGCTGTGCACCACCACCCAGCCGCGGATCAGGTCCTCGAAGCGCACTTCGTGATGGCGCGGTACCTTCAGCCGGACCACGTGCTCATCGCCGCGGGCTAGGCGCTCGCTCACCTCGTCGGCGCTCAGGCTGAGCGAGTTCTTCATGTGCTCGCGCGTCACGGCATTGTAGGCCGGCGCCGCAACGCCTGCCGCCTTCAGGCGCTCCCGCATGGCTTCAAGCTCCTCGGCGGTGTCGAAGGCGTAGTAAGCCTTGTCCTCGGCCACGAGCCGATCCGCATACTGCTTGTAAAGCGCCTTGCGCTCGCTCTGCCGGTAGGGCCCATCCGGCCCGCCGGCCCAAGGGCTCTCCTCCGCCACCAGCCCGCACCACTCCAGGCTTCGCCGGATGTAGTCCTCGGCCCCGGGCACGTAGCGCCCCTGATCCGTGTCCTCGATGCGCAGAAGGAACGCGCCCCCGTGCCGCTTGGCGAAGAGGTAGTTGTAGAGCGCGGTACGGACACCGCCCATGTGCAATGGACCGGTGGGACTGGGTGCGAAGCGGACGCGGACGGACATGCTGGGACTGCTATGAAGGCCGCGAAAGTAGCCGGATGGCCCTCTACCGGCATATCAGCAACCGGTGCACCGCACGGCCGCGGCCATGGGTGACCCGCACGGCGTACAGACCGGTGCCGAGGTCATCGGAGAGCACCACCGCTTGGGGCCGGTCGCATTCCATGAGCCATTGCCGGTGCACGACCCTGCCACCGCCGTCGATCACTTCCAGGTCTGCGGCACCAGCGCCTTCCAGCTGCACGGTGAATGCGCCATCCGTTGGATTGGGCGCAAGCCGGATGCCCTCCGCGCCCAGGTCCGGAAGGCTGCTGCAAACCTCAACGATGAAGCCGGCACCGGCCGCATCCAGGCTGCCGCAGAGCGCGCCGCCGCCCTGAAGGAAGAGCGCAGCCACATCGAAAGCCGTGGTGATGCCCGGCTGAATGAAGCCGGGGTCCAGCACGGCCGGGTCGTACACGAGCGTGTGGATGGCGTAGGAGCCGGGCTCCGAGACGGTGAAAACAGGCACCGAAGCCGCATCGATGATCACCAGGCCGGCGCTTTGGGAGAGCGCATACGCCACGGTGAAGCCGGCGGGTACCACCGCATCGCCATTGGGCGTGGCCTCCAAGGTCGCCTCTCCGTCCTCAAGGCATACGGCGCCTCCCCCGGAGAGGGTGCCCGCATCGGCATCGCAGGAGCTGGAGCAAAGCACGACATCATACGGGGCGCCGATGAGGTCGAGGCTGGCGCAGATGGATCCGCCCCCCCCGATGAACTGGGCATTCACCTCGGCCGCGGTGGCGACCCCCCATTCGATCTGGCCGGGGTCGAATGTGGTCGGGTCATAGACCAGGGTATGGATCGCATGCACACCTGTTTCGCTGACCTGGAACACCGGATCGGGGCCGGCGGCAAGGATGGTGAGTCCCGCGCCCTGGGTCAGCACATAGGCCAACGCGTAACCCGCAGGCACCACCGCATCGCCCCCGGGAATACCCACAAGCTCCACGAATCCACCGGGCACCAGGCAAGGAATGAAATCCAATCCGCCCAACGTGCCGGCGTAGGCCGTGCAGCAATCCGCCACCGCGAAATCAATGCTCGTGGATGCATAGCTGAGGCTTGCGCAGGCGCCCTGAGCTTGAATGCTGTCCTCGATGTCCAGTACCGTGGTGACCCCGAGTTCCACGAAGGCGAGGTCGAACGTGGAGGGGTCATATACGATGGGGGTGAGCTGCACGAGCGTGAACGGCTCGGTGAAGGTGACCGTCGGATCATCGAGGATTCCCTGCACCACAGGCGTGAGGCCATTGGAGAAAAGAAAGCGCAATACGTGGCCATCGGGCAGCACAGCATCGCCGTTGGGCACGGCAGCGATGGCGGTGCCGCCGGGATCGCGGCACACCTGAACGTCGCCGATTCGGGTGAGCGTGCCGCTCAGCGCATCGCACGGCGGTGCGCAATCCACCACCTCGATGGCGAGGCTCAGGCTATCGGCGGCCGGGGCGACCGCAGCGCCCTGCTGAGCGCTTACCGCGTACTTCACCACGTGGATGCCGATGCCGGCCACGGCGGGGTCGAACTGGTCGCCTGAAACGCCGGGGCCGCTGAATACACCACCCGTGGTTCCTGTCGGCACAAGATTGAATGGGGCATCGGTCGCGCAGAGCGGTGCCGCAGGAACGATGAAGGAGGGGTCCGGCAGGATCACCAGGCCGCGCGGGAAGCTCACCGGATTGCCGTTCTGAGCAATGGGCCCGAAGCCGCCGCAGGTGAGCGAGAATGGCCACGCATTCACGTTCGCCACCAGGTCCACCGAAGCGGCGAACGTGCCGGCCTCCAGAGGCACGCCGCTCAGCGATCCGCAGCCATTGGCAGGCGGTGTATAGGCGGGGAAATCGGTGGCGCCGGTAAGGCCGGCGGGCAGTTGACTGAATCCGATGCCGGTCACCTGCGTGATCCGCACCGAGACACCGGTAAGCGCGGGATCGAAGAGTGTTGCCGGGGTGCAGGCGTTGGTGATGTGGAAGGAGATCGCATCCGCGTATGGCTGGCCTACGCGCCCGGTGACGAAGCCCTCCGCGCACAGGCCGCCCCATGCGGGCAGCTGGCCCAAGCAGTCAACGGGGGTGCATTGAGGCGTGGCGGAAGCGGCACGCAGCAACAGCGCGGCGAGCACGGTGGTTCGGGAGAAGCGCATGGAATCGGGGGCGCCTGATGCGCCGCCTCACAAGTATAGCCGCAGGGAAGGAGAAGGCGAAGCTCAGACCTGAACGCCCTTCAGCAGCAGGCGCTGCCACGCGGTGTGCTTGCGCAGGTAAGCTTTGATCGTGGGGTGGGTCGGTATCAGCTTCAGTCGATTCTCCTCCACCCAGGCCAAGGTCTTCTCCATCACCACGTCGGCAACACCGAGATCGGCCACTGGCCGGGGCACATCCAAGGTACCCAGGAAGATGCGGTCGCCGTCCCGGTCATACTCCAGGCGCGCACGATGCTCCCCCACCCGCAGGACGAACTGACGGGAGTCCGGCTCATCCTGTAGCGGCAATGCGTGAAGGTCGATGGGGTCGCTGGTTGCCTTGCGTGCCATGGTAGCGGGGCGCGAATTTAAGGCGGAATGCCCTCCTGAGCGGGTTCCAGGGCAACGGACCTGCATCGACAGCGCTAACGCGGATGGGAATGCTACCTTGGAGCCATGTTGCGCTGGCTCCACCTTCCGCTCCTTGTGGCCACGGGTCACGCGCTCGCGCAGTGCGGCCCTTGTGTCATCATCGACACCTGCACGGTCGACCCTCCGTTCCCCGCGGTATGCCCAAGCATCACCCCTGTCGGCACGGTGGGCGTACCCTATGAACTGGATGTCACCTTCTGGGTCCCGCCATCATTCCCGGAGCCGAGCACCCAGCTCAACGTGGTGGTGCAGGAATTGGTGGTCACCGGAATCCAAGATATTCCCCTCGGTCTCACCTACCAGGCGAACAGCCCCACCCTCACCTATTATCCGCAGCAGAACGGCTTCGGCTGCGTGAGGGTATGCGGTACGCCCATGCTGCCGGGTGCCGATACCATCCGGGTCCGTGCCACCGTCACCGGCACGGTCGGCGGAATCAACACCACGCAGGCCTACGAGGTGCCGATCCCGATTCAGGTGCTGCCCGATTCAGCAGACACCCTGCCGGGCTTCACACCCGCGCCGGCGCAAGCATGTGTTCCAGCGACCGTCTCATTCAGTCCGGCTAGCGAAGTGCCGGGAATGGAAGGGGAGTTCAACTGGTCGTTCGGCAACGGCGCCAGCCATATAGGTCCTGTGCCGCCGGACCAGACCTACACGGCCGCTGATGCATATGCCGTGGTGCTGGAGCAGGCGTTCTCCGTACCCATGCTCACCCAGGTTCAGATCACGGGCATACCCAATGCTTGGTGCGGAGACCTCGATGAACCGTCTCTGCCCTTCGTGGGCTGCGTAGGGCAGCCTGACCTTTATTTCACCCTGCATGACAGCCGGCTCGGGGAAGAGCGCTCCACCGTCATCAGCAACAGCCAGGCTGGCACGTGGAGCGGGCTTCCCATGGCGCTTGGATTCCCCCCCTTCACCCTTCGGCTGTACGACCAGGATGAGCTGAGTGCCGATGATCTGCTCGGCACGTTCACGTTCGATGAAGCCTCGGGCACATTCGCCTTGTCACAAGGCGGCGCCTCGGGGCTGCGCTCCGTGCAGGTACAAACGGTTCTCACGTTGGTCCATCAGGATACGGTGGTGGTCCATCCGGATCCTGACGTGACGCTGTTCTATGACGAGGACGCCGGAACGGTGTGCGCCCAGGACAGCGGCTTGACGCAATATGCCTGGATGCTGGATGGAGAACTGCAGGAAGGCGAGAATGGCCCTTGCGTACAAGCGGTCAATGGCTCATGGACCGTCATGGGTACGAGTGCGGCAGGGTGCACTTCTGGGGCCTCGCTGCTCGTCAATGGTGTCGGGATCTCAGAGGGTGCGGCCCTCCCCTTCGTTAGCCTTGGGCCGGTTCCCTGCGTGGATCGGCTCGAGGTGCGGATTGGCCACCGCGCCTATGGGAAGCCGCTGCAGATCCGTGTGCTGGATGCCCTTGGCCGGCCCGTCATTGCGAGCATGGCCGGCACGGCCGGATCCACCATTCCGATTGACATGTCCGGAACCGCAGCCGGGCTCTACCTCATCACGCTGACCGATGGCGTGCGCACGCTGAGCCGTCCGTTCACGGTGGTTCGCCCCTGAGCCGGAGGCTTCAATCCCGGGGCATGCCCGCGCCTAGAGTAACGGTGCTCACCACCCTTTACAACAAGGGGCCTTACGTGGCGGAAGCCCTGAGCAGCGTGCTGGGCAGTTCGCTCGCTGACCTTGAGCTTCTGGTAATTGACGACGGCAGCACGGACAATGGCCCCGAACTCGTCAAAGCGATTGGCGATCCGCGCGTCCGTTTCCTGCCCCATGCGGTGAACACGGGCCGGGCAGCGGCCGCCAACCGGGGGTTCGATGCGGCCCGCGGGTCGTACATCGCCATCCTGGATGCGGATGACATCGCGGACCGGGAGCGGTTCTCCAAGCAAGCCGCCTTCCTTGATGCGCACCCGGACATCGGTGCCGTTGGCAGCTACGCCCGGATTTTCGGCATCCGGGACCGAATCGCCGAATGGCCCCTCACGGACGAAGAGGCCAGAGGTGTCATGCTGTTCCAGGACCCGATGCTCTACGGTTCCGCCATGTTCCGTGCCAGCGTGATACGTGACCATCGGCTCCGCTGCCGGGAGGACTGGCGCCAACCGGGCATGGACTACCTCTTCCTGCTCAGCGTAGCCAGGCATACGCGGATGGCGAACCTGCCTGAGCCACTCACCAGCTACCGGTTGGGCGAGCAGAATTTCAGGCATGGCCACGACCTGTACGCTGTGCGCGAGCGCATCTGCCGGGAGGCGCTGCGCACCTTCGGCATCGAGGCCTCCCCGGAGGAGCTGGAGGCCCACCTCATGCTCGAGCAGCTGCTGCGCAGCCGCCCGACCCCTGCGCTGATCCGGAGGCTTTGGGCCTGGACGCAACGGCTCAGGATGATCAATCGAAGCCGGCATCTCTTCCCCGAAGCCCCTTTCGAGGCCCGGCTTGCGGCCGATTGGCGGCGTTGGTTCTACATCCTTGCCGACCGCGACATCCCCTCGGCCCTGGCCCACCTTGCCGCTGAGGGGGGCAATCCAGCCCGTAGGCTACTTTACCTGATGAAGACAAGGCTGAGCAGGGCGCGGAGCCATGGTTGAGCCCTGCGCATATGGACGGTTCCTCTAAATTGGCTGGCACAGAAAGCCCCTTGAGCATGATCCCAACCCTACGCGGCGCAATTCTCGCAGCCTTGGTTCCGGCCTTCGCCATTAACCTCTCCGCCCAGTGCGACGGTTGCGTTCCCGATGAGGGCTGCACCACCACCCCGGCATTCCCGACGCTTTGCCCAGCCACTGCCCCCGACGCAACCGCCGGCCTCTACTACGAGTCCGACTTCACGTTCTGGATGCCCGCCAGCTTCACCGATCCGGGAACGGGCTTTGAGGTCACCCTGAACCAGCTCACCATCACCGGAGTCTCCGGGCTGCCCTTCGGCCTCGACTTCACGACGAACTCACCCAGCGGAATCTACTACCCACAGGAGTATGAATTCGGCTGCGCGCGCATCTGCGGCACGCCTTTCGGTGCCGGCACCTATCCGATCAGCATCAGTATCCTGGCCAGCGTGAGCGCCGGCGGGTTCGATCTGGACGTGCCACAGGAGCTCCCCACCTCCATCACGGTGCTGCCAGGCACCGGAGGAACTGCGAGCTTCACTTACGCGCCCCCCAGCGGCTGCGGCTCACTGACCGCGACCTTCCAGGCCCTCATCGATGCCAGCCCGGCCCCCATGAGCTATGCATGGGACTTCGGGAACGGAGCAACAGCATCCGTCCCCAATCCTGCTCAGACCTACACCGGCGCCGGCTCCTACACGGTAACGCTTCAGACCACTATCGGAGGATTCGTCATGCAATCATTGACGCTCAGCAGCGTCAATGGTGATTGGTGCGGCACCGAGGTGGAAGAGCCCAGCGTACCCTTCCTGGGCTGTACGGGCGCGCCCGATCTGTTCTTCGTACTTACCGACGCCTCGGGCGGCACATACACCTCCTCCACGTTCGATGATGTCAGCGCTGCTGCTTGGAGCGACCTTTCCCTGTTGCTGGACAATCCGCCGTATTCGATCAGCTTCTATGATGAGGACCCGGTGAGCTCCAACGACCTCCTGGGCACCTACAACCTGCCCTTGGCGGGCGACGGCAGCTACAGCTTCAACGTGGCCGGGGGTACGATCGGCAGCCTGTCCATCGCCAACATCCCGCAGCAGGTCGTCCTGGACAGCGCCACCATCGTGGTCCTGCCGCTGCCCGAAGTGGTGATCTCGCAGAATGCGCAAACCGGCGAGCTCTGCGCCGAGGACCAGACGCTCAGTGCTTACGCCTGGCTACTGGATGGGCAGCCCGTGGCGGATGCTACAGGGCCATGCGTTGTTCCCAGCGGACCCGGAATCTGGCAGGTGGTAGGCTCAAACGCCTTTGCCTGTTCGGATACCAGCAATGCGATCGTGGTATGCCCTGTCTTCAACCTCGTTCAGAACGGAAACGTGCTTTTCGTCCCCAGCGGATACGAGAGCTACGCATGGACACTGGATGGCGAGCCCATCGGCGATGGTTCTGCATTCGTCTTCTTGCAGGGCGACGGCCTGTATGAAGTCTCCGTGGACGCCGGCAATGGCTGCATCATCGAGCTCTCATTCCTCTGGGACACCACCGGAATGCATGAGACTCAGTCGGCAGGACCCGTGCTGGTGGCATTTCCGAACCCGAGCGAAGGTGAGTTCACGGTGGTTGCGCATGGCCTTGGCAGCGGCCCGGTTCAGCTGGAGGTGCTCGACATGACAGGTCGTACCGTCATCCAACGGAATGGCCGTGCCGCATCGGGCGCCCTGCTGGAGCGATTCTCGCTTGATTCCGCTCCCGGGCCTTATCTGGTAAGGGTAAGGACCACCCAAGAGGAGAAAACCATCCGCCTCATCCTTCGGTGACCCCCAAGGCCCGGACCCCTGACGGGCGGACGCGCGGCACTGTCGTGGCTTAGCTTTGTTCCGCAACACGGTTGTTCTCTTCCGCGTTCGGGCGTTATCCATGCAAGGCGACTACGAACTGCTGATATCGAAGCTCGATGCCTTCATCCGGAAGTACTATAAGGACCGGCTGATACGCGGCGCGCTCTATGCCATAGGGCTCGTGGTCGCCGTCTTCCTGGTGGCAGCGTTGCTCGAGTACCTCGGGCGGTTCGGCACCACGGCGCGAACACTGCTCTTCTGGGCATCAATCGCAGCGATGGCCGCCATCCTGGGCAGATTCATCGCGCAGCCCCTGTTCAAGTTGCTGCGCCTCGGACGGGTCATCTCGCATGCGGAAGCGGCGCGCATCGTTGGGGTCCATTTCGAAGAGGTGCGCGACAAGCTGCTCAACACCCTGCAACTGCAGGACATGGCGGCATCCCAGCCCGGACAGCGCGAACTGATCGAGGCTGCGGTCGCCCAGCGAAGCCGGGAGCTGAGTCCATTGCAGTTCGTCGATGCGATTGACCTGCGGCGCAATTCACGCCATCTCCGCCTGGCCTTGCCGCCTGTCGCCATCCTGCTGTTGCTGCTCTTCGCGGCACCGAGCCTGGTGTCCGATTCCGCCCGCAGGATCCTCCTCCACGGCCGGGAGTTCGCACCTGAAGCGCCGTTCCGATTCCGCCTGATGAACGACTCACTGGTCGTGCCCGAGGAACAGGATTTCCACCTTGTGGTCGAGGTGGCGGGGGACGCGCTGCCCAGCCAGGTGGACCTGGTCACAGGCAACGCCCGCATCCCCTTGGTGGATGAGGGCGGGGGCCGCTTCTCCCACCGGTTCAGGAATGTGCGTACCGCGGTCGACTTCACGCTCTCAGCTGAAGGGTTCAGCAGCGAGCGCTTCACGCTGACCACGCGTCCGGATCCCCTTGTGCTCGAAATGGCGGTGGACCTGGACTTCCCGGGCTATCTTGGCTTGCCTCCCGAACGCCAGCGCAGCGTCAGCGACCTCTCCGTGCCTACCGGCACGCGCATCAGATGGACCATCAAGGCCCGCAGCGCCGACGGGATGACGATGGCGTTCGACGACACCCTCATGAGCGCGAAGCCGGTGGCGGAGCAATCGGGGTTCCGTTTCGAGCGCCGGCTGCTGCGCAGTCAGAATTACCAGGTGACCCCGAGGCACGAAGGCCACGAAGGCGCCAACCCCCTGCGGCACAGGGTGGAGGTGGTCCCCGACCTTCACCCTTCCATCGCTGTGCAGTCCCGCCGCGACAGCAGTGCGCTCAAGCGTGTCTATTTCGATGGGGAGATCGGGGATGACCACGGAATACGCAGGCTCCTCTTCCATTACCGATTCGTTCGGGGCGGGGACAGCGTTCCCGCCGATCGCCGATCGGGATTCGAGGCCATTCCCTTCGACCCTGCGGGCCTTCGGCAGCGATTCTACCATGCATGGGACCTGTACGGGCTCACCATCCTCCCCGGCGACCGCGTCGAATACTGGTTCGAGGTGTGGGACAACGATGGCGTCAACGGCAGCAAGGTCACACGCAGCGCAACGGAGGTCTTCGCTGCGCCCACGGCCAAGGAGCTCTCCGAACGGCAGGAGGCCCGCAGCGAGGCCACCAAGGACCTGCTGCGCGAGAACATCAGGGAGGCACAGGACCTCCAGCGCCAGCTGGATGAACTGAGGCGCGAGCTCCTCGAGAAGAAAGAGGCCGACTGGCGCGACAAGCAGCGGCTGCAGCAGGTGATGGAGCGCCAGCGGCAGCTCGAGCAGCGCATTGAGCGCAGCACCGAGCAGCTCCGCCAATCACTGCAGGAGCAGCGCGAGTTCTCCCCGCTCGATGAACGCCTGCTCGAGAAGCAGGAGCGCATCCAGGAACTGTTCGAGAACGTGCTGAGCGAAGAGATGAAGGAGCTGTACCGGAAGGTGGAGGAGCTCATGCAGAAAGTGGACAAGGAGCAGCTTCAGGAGCAGCTCCGGGAGATGAAGCTGGGCCAGGAGGATGTCGAGAAGGAACTGGACCGCGCGCTGGAGATGCTCAAGCGCATGGAGGTGGAGCAACAGGCCGAGAACCTCGCCAAGCAGCTCAAGGAGCTCGCCGAGAAGCAGGAGCGGCTGAGCGAGGAGAGCCGCAAAGGGGAGCGCGATACCGAGGACCTCAAGCACGAGCAGGATGCGCTCAACGAGGCGTTCAAGGAGCTCCGGAAGGAAATGGACGAGCTGGAGCGGAAGAACGAGGCCTTGGAAGAGCCCATGGACCTTCCAGACACCGACCAGCAGGAGCAGGACATCCAGGATGAGCAGCAGCAGAGCAGCGAGCAGCTCAACCGCAAGCAGGGCCAGAAGGCCGCCGGCTCACAGAAGCAGGCCGCGGAGAAGATGGAGCAGCTGGCCTTCCAGATGGAGAGCGCCATGCAGGCCGGTGCGCAAGAGCAGCAGGAAGAGGACATGGATGCGCTCCGGCAGCTCCTCGAGAACATCGTGGAGCTCAGCTTCGACCAGGAGACGCTGATGGCGGAATTGGGCAAAACGAGCGTGCGCGACCCGCGGTGGGTGCAGCATGGCCGCGACCAGCGCAAGCTTCGGGACGATGCGAAGGTCATCGAGGACTCGCTCTTCGCGCTGAGCAAGCGCGTTCCGCAGCTGCAGAGCATGGTGAACAGGGAGATGCACGCAGTGAACGACAACATGGATGAGGCCACACGGCTGATGGGCGAGGCGCGGGCGAACGAGCGGTTCAAGCCCATGGCAGCGGACAAGCAGCAGCACGCCATGACCTCGCTGAACAACCTGGCCCTCCTGCTCGACGAGGCCCTGCAGCAGATGATGCAGCAGATGAACGCCCAGAGCAAGCCCGGAAGCGGCAATTGCAAGAAGCCCGGAAGCAACCCCAGCCCGGGTCAGGGAAACAAATCGGGCATGGCCAAGATGCGCGCTCAGCAGGAAGCACTGCAGAAGCAGCTGGAGCAGATGAGGAAATCCTTGGAGGAGGGCCGAAAGAAGGGCGAGAAGCCCGGGCAGCAGAACCCCGGAGGCACCGGACTGCCGGGCATGAGCCAGCAGCTCGCCCAGCTTGCAGCCCAGCAGGCCGCCATCCGTAAGGAGATGCAGCGCATTTCGCAGGAGCTCAACAAGGATGGCAGCGGCGCCGGCAACGAGCTCAACAGGCTCGCCCAGCAGATGGAGCAGCAGGAAAGGGATATCGTGAACAAGAGCATCACACCGGAAACCATCAGGAGGCAGCAGGACATCCTGACCCGACTCCTGGAGCACGAGAAGGCCGAACGGGAACGGGAGCTCGACCAGAAGCGCACGAGCAATGAGGGACGGGAACAGCCCCCCGCTGATCCAGCGCGCGCCTTCGAGATGCAACGCCGTAAGGCGCGCGAAGCGGAGCTTCTCCGTACGGTTCCCCCTGGGCTCAAACCCTATTACAAGGAACGGGTGAATGGCTATTTCGGTACTTTTGACCGACCCTGACCACCATGGCGGCCCTGATTGAAGAATCGGCGCTCACCGAGCGCATAGAGTTCCCCGCGAAGGCCGAGAACATCGCTCTCGCGGAAAAGCTCATCGACGAGGCCTGCTCCCGCTACGGCGTGCACGAGAGCCGGTACGGGAACATCCTCATCGCCCTCACGGAGGCCGTCAACAACGCCATCCACCATGGCAACGGCTTGGACCCCTCCAAGCACGTCACGCTGGGCTACCAGGCCACGGACGATCGGATCATCTTCGTGGTCCGCGACGAGGGTGCCGGATTCGACTATCAGCACCTGCCCGACCCCACGGACCCGCAGAACCTGGAGAAGCCGCACGGGCGCGGTGTCTTCCTCATGCGAGCACTGGCCGACGCTGTTGAGTTCTCCGATAATGGCGCCACGGTGGCCATGTCCTTCGGCAGGAGCCCCGTGCAGGAATAGCCGGTTCCGCGATGATCACGTTCAGGGCTCGCGGCGTGCCGAATGCGTACCGTGACCGGGCACGGCTGCGTGCTTGGCTCGAACGCGTGGCCAAGGGACACGGACACGGCATCAATGATCTCGCATTCGTGCTGATGAGCGATGCTGAGCTGCGCTCCTACAACCGCCGCTATCTGGGTCACGATTACCATACTGACGTCATCACCTTCGACGGTCAGACCGGAACCGGCCTCAGCGGCGATGTGCTGATGAGCATCCATCGCATTCGTTACAATGCGAAGCACTACGGCGTACCGATTCAGCAGGAGCTTCGTCGCGTCATGGTGCACGGGCTGCTGCATCTGCTCGGCCATACCGATTCCACCGATGGGGAAAGGGCGGCGATGAAGGCCCAGGAGGACAAGTGGCTCATGCTCTATTGAGTCCCGAGCAAAGCAGAAGCCCCGCTCATTCCAGCGGGGCTTCCATCTCATGCGTTTCAATCAGCGCTTGGCCTTCCTCTCCTCCACAATAGCCAGTGCATTCTTCCGCACCGCTTCGGCCTTGGCCTTGATTTCGGTCCACTGAGCGACATCTCCGGTGTTCACCGTGCTGAGCATGCCCTCCAGTTGTGCAAGAACAGTGGTCATGCGCTCGCGCATGGCGGATTGCTCGGGGGTCGCCTTCGTGGCATCCGGACCTACCTCACGCCCCAAATGGGCGAGGTCCTGGCTGAGGATGCCGTAGGCCTCCTTGAGCTGAGCGCTAACCGCGCGCACCTCCTCTTGGGCCACCACGGACGCGTCAGCCTTCACCGGAGTAACGCCGCTCTGTGCGAAAAGGGTACTGCCGCTCATGGCGAGTACCGCCGTCAGAATAATCTGCTTCATCGTGTTCACTATTGGGGTTGATGGGTTGGCCGAAGGTCGGCAAATTCCTGCATGGCTATCCGTCCTGGGCTTTTGATGGACGCACCTGACACGCCCTCGGTTGCCCGCTGGCTCAACCATGCCGTTTCTTTGCGGGCTTTCCCTCATCAAACAGCATGCCCACGCTCGAGCCTTATGATGTAATCGTAGTCGGTGGCGGGCATGCCGGGTGCGAAGCTGCAGCGGCCGCAGCGAACCTCGGCTCCAAAGTGCTGATGGTGACCATGAACATGGGCGTCATCGGTCAAATGAGCTGCAATCCGGCCATGGGCGGCGTTGCTAAGGGTCAGATTATCAGGGAGATAGACGCCATCGGTGGTTACAGCGGCATCGTTAGCGATCGCAGTGCGGTGCAGTTCCGCATGCTGAACCGCAGCAAGGGGCCGGCCATGTGGAGCCCTCGTACGCAGAACGACCGGATGCTATTCGCGTGGGAGTGGCGCAAGTCCTTAGAGGGCATCCCCAATGTTCACTTCCTGCAGGAGAGCGTGGTTCGGCTCCTGACCACTGCGGGTCCCGCCCCAAAGGTCCGAGGCATCGTAACCAGCATGGGTGCGAGCATAAGCTCGCATGCGGTGGTGCTCACCAGCGGCACCTTCATGAACGGTGTAATGCACATCGGCGAGCGGCAGATCGGCGGAGGCCGCGCCGGCGAGAAGGCCAGCCATGGGATAACCGAACAGCTCGTCGAGCTTGGTTTCTCGGCAGGCCGCATGAAGACCGGCACCCCTCCACGTGTGGATGGCCGTAGCCTCGATTACCGCCAAATGGAGGAACAGCCCGGAGATGAGCGTCCTGGAAAATTCAGCTTCTCGGATGCCACCCAGCCGTTGGCCCGTCAACTCAGCTGCTGGATGACCTACACGAGCCCCGAAGTCCATGACATCCTTCGAACCGGATTCGATCGAAGCCCGATGTTCAGCGGCCGAATCAAAGGGGTGGGGCCCCGATATTGCCCTAGCATTGAAGACAAGATTGATCGTTTTGCCGACAAGGACCGGCACCAAGTATTCGTGGAGCCCGAGGGGTGGGACACCGTTGAAACGTACATCAACGGGTTCAGCACCAGTCTGCCGGAAGAGGTGCAGGTAGAAGCCCTGCGACGTATCCCGGGCTTCGCGCAAGCGCGTCTTTTCCGCCCTGGATATGCGGTGGAATACGATTACTTCCCCCCCACTCAGCTTCTGCCAACCCTGGAGACGAAGCTCATTGATGGTCTCTACTTCGCTGGCCAGATTAATGGAACAACCGGCTATGAAGAGGCCGCTTGCCAAGGCTTGATGGCAGGGATTAATGCCCACCTCAAGCAGAAAGAGAAAGAGCCCTTCATCCTTCGAAGGGACGAGGCTTACATCGGGGTGCTGATTGATGATTTGATTACCAAGGGCACGGACGAGCCCTACAGAATGTTCACCAGCCGGGCGGAGTACCGCATCCTGCTGCGACAGGATAATGCCGATTTGCGCCTGACCCCCCGCTCCCATGCGATGGGCTTAGCCGATGATGACCGAATGCGGCGAGTGGAGTTCAAACAGAAGCATGTACGGGACTTGGTTGCGGCCATGCGACGCGAAAGTGTCCATCCCGACGATGCAAACAATCTCCTCGTTCCACGTGGAACATCGCCCTTGAAACAGAAGGTGAAGCTTTACGACATTCTGCTTCGTCCACAGGTTCGGTTCATGGATCTGCCTGGGCTCTCCAAGCCCATTGAAGAACTAACAGCAGCATTGGGCGCTCTCCAAGAAGAGGTGGTCGAACAGGTCGAAATCGACGTGAAATACGAAGGCTACCTCAGTAAGGAGCGCGAAATGGCGGACCGCCTCGGGCAATTGGATTCGGTTCCCCTTGACCCCGAGATGGACTACACGCGCTTAAGCTCGCTTTCGTTCGAAGCACGCCAGAAGCTGCAACAGGTACGACCGAGCACCATGGGACAGGCATCCAGAATAAGTGGGGTGTCGCCAGCCGACCTGAGCGTGCTCCTGATTTACCTCGGACGATAACACCAACCCCGTTCCACGTGGAACATCCACTTGATTCCGCTCCCGCTGCATGCCCGATATGCGGGTCATCCAGCACTCGGAAAGTCCTCGACGTGGTGGACTTCCACCATTCCCAAGAGCGATTCCATCTGCTCGATTGCACCACGTGCGGCTTTAGGATGACCTTTCCTCAGCCCAAGGGGCCGAGCATGGGCCGCTACTATGCCTCCAGCGAATACCTCTCACATGAGTCCGCCGGAAAATCACTCACAGCAGCCATCTACCGTACCGTCCGTTCAGCCAGGCTTGCCACAAAGCATAAGCTCATAAGAGGCTTTGCACCATCAGGACGACTCCTGGACGTAGGCTGCGGAACGGGGGAACTCATCGCCTTCCTGGCTACCAAAGGCTATGCGGTCGAGGGTGTAGAGCCTGGTTCCAAAGCGAGTGCCCGGGCCAAGCAAAACCATCTGCTCAAGGTGTCCCCGAGCCTCGAAGACATCCCATTGCAGGAGCAGTTCCAATGCATCACGCTCTGGCACGTGCTCGAGCATCTTCCCGACCTCCAGGGTTCATTCAAACGCCTGAACGCATTGCTCGCACCGAACGGCTACCTGTTCGTTGCAGTTCCCGACCGCTCAAGCTGGGACGCCCAGCACTATGGCCCATACTGGGCCGCCTGGGATGTGCCGCGCCACCTGTGGCACTTCCGACAACGCGATGTTCATCAGCTTCTCCAAGCCCACGGCTTTACCCTCGTCCGGACCAATCGAATGTGGCTGGATGCCTATTATATAGCCCTACTGAGTGAACAGTATCGAGGAACACCGAAGTGGCTCCGGTGGGTCTTGGCCACGCTAATCGGAACCTTGTCAAATCTGTGCGCATGGATACAAAACCGCCCATCTTCTAGCACGCTCTACATCGCCCAGAAGACATAGCCTCAGCAAGCTTGTTTTTATCGCCCCTGCCGGGATTTATCCCCCTCTGTCGTGGCCAGGTAAACACACACATGAATCACCCGTCCTGAGTAAAATCTCAGCGCCCTCTGCAATCTTGTTAATATTCCTGATTATCACGGGTTTAACCCCTTAGCCGCACTGCTGTGTGCCCCGCCGAACTGACGGCAACCAGTACCAGGGCGGGATAGAATACCTTTGCCCCCCAAGAACAGATGTGACCCCATGACTACTTCCATCCTCGCCCCTGTCCGAATTGCCGATGCCTTAATGCGTCTTGGTCTGAGTGAGCTGAGCAGCGGCGTATCCACCGGGCAAAACTGGTTGAAGGGGGAGGGCGAGGCGTTGGAGAGCAGGAGCCCGGTTGATGGCGCAATCATCGGCACGGTGCTCGGCGCCAGCCAGGCTGAATACGACCGGGTCATCGACCTAGCACGGCGTGCGTTCCTATCGTGGCGCAACTGGCCGGCCCCAAAGAGAGGAGAAGTGGTTCGTCAAATCGGCGATGAGCTACGCAAGCACAAGGCCGACCTTGGCCAACTGGTGAGCTACGAGATGGGCAAGAGCTACCAGGAAGGCCTGGGCGAAGTGCAGGAGATGATTGACATCTGCGACTTCGCGGTGGGCCTGAGCCGCCAGCTTCACGGCCTCACCATGCACAGCGAACGCCCCGACCACCGCATGTACGAGCAGTGGCATCCCTACGGGCTGGTGGGCATCATCACCGCCTTCAACTTCCCGGTGGCCGTATGGAGCTGGAACGCCGCGCTGGCCTGGGTCTGCGGCGATGTGACCCTGTGGAAGCCGAGCGAGAAGACCCCGCTGTGCAGCATCGCCTGCCAGCACATCACCGCCGAGGTGTTCAAGCGCAACGGCGTTCCCGAGGGCGTGAGCAGCATCATCAACGGTGGTCGTGAAGTAGGGGAGTGGATGAGCCACGATACCCGCATCCCGCTGGTGAGCGCCACGGGCAGCACCCGCATGGGCAAGGCCGTGGGCGCCGCAGTCGGCGAGCGACTGGGCCGCTCCCTGCTGGAGCTGGGCGGTAACAACGCGATCATCATCAGCGACAAGGCCGATCTGGACATGTCCCTCATCGGCTGCGTGTTCGGCGCGGTGGGCACGGCCGGTCAGCGCTGCACCAGCACGCGTCGCCTCATCATCCACGACAGCGTCTACGAAGCCTTCAAGCAGAAGCTGGTGAAGGCCTATGGTCAGCTGCGCATCGGCGATCCGCTGAACGAGCAGAACCACGTTGGCCCTCTGATCGACAAGGCCGCGGTGGATATGTACCTGAAGGCCCTGGAGGCCGCGAAAGCACAGGGCGGCAAGCTGGCCGTGGAAGGTGGAGTGCTCACCGGTGCCGGCTTCGAGAGCGGCTGCTACGTGAAGCCCGCCGTGGTGGAGGCTACGCCGGAGATGGCCATCGTGCAGGAGGAGACCTTCGCGCCGATCCTGTACCTGCTGCGCTACAGCGGAGACATACACGAGGCAGTAGCCATCCAGAACAACGTGAAACAGGGCCTGAGCAGCGCCATCATGACGCTGGACCTGCGCGAGGCGGAGCGTTTCCTGAGCGCGTCCGGCAGCGATTGCGGCATTGCCAACGTGAACATCGGCACCAGCGGAGCGGAGATCGGCGGGGCCTTCGGTGGTGAAAAGGAGACCGGTGGCGGCCGCGAGAGCGGCAGCGATGCTTGGAAGGCCTACATGCGCCGCCAGACCAACACGATCAACTACGGCACCAACCTGCCGCTTGCGCAGGGCATTCGATTCGACCTCTGAAGAGCGTTCGGCATTCCTAGCGAACCGGTCCTTTCTCCTGCCGCATTGGAGAGGCGCGGCTAGATTCGCACCTCTTGCATCGGCCATCCATTCTCCTGCTCTTCCTCGCATGCGCCGTGCTCCTTGGCATTGGATGCGAGTCGTCCGTTGACCCACGCCTTCCCCTGTGCGGGAATTGGAGCGCTCAGCTTTCTGTTCCCGGGGGAGGGTTGCCTTTCGGCATGACCATACTACCGGATGATTCCGGAGGCTTGGATATCGTCATCAGCAATGCTGCCGAACGCATCACGCTGAGGCAGGTGGAATTCCGCCGTGATTCGCTCTTCGCCCGTTTCCCCTTGTATGATTCCGAACTGCACGCGCACATAGCCAGCGACAGCCTCCTTTCGGGGCTTTGGGTCAATCACGCCAAGGGCCCGGGGTATCGCATCCCGTTCGTTGCCAGGGCCGGCAAGCGGCCAAGGCCCCTTGACAGCCAGGCCCCTCCAGCCAAGGCCTTCACCGGGACCTGGGAGACCCGCTTCAGTCACGGAACCTCAGACGCCTATTCCGCTGTCGGTGAGTTCTGGCAGCATCCGGGCGGAACCGTGACGGGCACCTTCCTGACCGAGACAGGCGACTACCGTTTCCTGGAGGGTGCCGCCTATGGTGACTCGCTTCTGCTCTCCTGTTTCGATGGCACTCACGCCTTCCTCTTCGCCGCGGAACACCGGAATGACAGCCTGGTCGGACGCTTTTGGAGCGGCACCCACTGGCAGGAGCCCTGGGTAGCCGTTCCCAACCCCTCGTTCAAACTCCGCCATCCGGACTCATTGACGCAGCTCACCGAGGATGTAGACCGTGTGCGATTCAGCTTCCCGGACACCGATGGTGTGCTGCGATCAACGGATGACCCGGACATGAGGGGCAAGCCCCTGCTCGTCCACATCATGGGTAGCTGGTGCCCGAACTGCATCGATGAGACGAGCCTGCTCAAGGATATGTACCACAAGTACCATGGCCGCGGCCTCAATGTATTGGCGATAGCATTCGAGAAGCACCGGGAGAAAGACCGGGCGATTGCCGGCCTCCAGCGGTTCAAGGACGTCCTGCACGTGCCCTATCCCATCCTGTATGGCGGCCCTGCCGCCAAATCCGAGGCGTTGGAGCAGCTTCCCTTCCTCAAGCACCTGATGAGCTACCCCACCTGCGTCTTCATCGACCGTTCAGGCGAGGTCAAGCGCATCCGGACAGGGTTCTATGGGCCTGGCACCGGAGCCCATTATGTGCGGTACCGCGAGGACCTGGACCGCTACCTCGAGGAACTCGTGTCGATGCCCTGAACCCTGACGAAGGCCGGGGCCCATTCCTGAACCGGAGCGGTCCGCTCATTCGTCCAAGGCTACCCGATCGGGACGATTCGCCAGCTCCCATGCTGTATGGAAAACGAGCCGGGCGCGCTGCTCCAGCAGTCCGGGCTCGATACGCTCCACATCGTCCCCTGGCTGATGGTAGTCCTCATGCACCCCGCTGAAGTAGAAGATGCAGGGGATGCCCTTCCGAGCGAAGTTGTAATGGTCGCTGCGGTAATAGAACCGGTTCGGGTCGTCCTCGCCATTGAACGCGTAATCGAGCCGAAGACCGACAAAGCGCTCATTGACCGACTCGTTCAATTGATGCAGTTCCTTGCTCAGGCGATCGCTCCCGATGATGTACACGTAGGGGTCCGCCGTAGCATGCGCGCTGTCCCGCCTGCCGATCATGTCGATGTTCAGGTTGGCCACTGTCCGGTCCAATGGCCACACCGGATTGTCGCTGTAATAACGCGATCCCAGCAGCCCCTTTTCCTCTCCGCTCACCGGCATGATGAGCACACTTCGCCTTGGGCCGTGCCCAGCTGATCTGGCCAATGCAAACGCTTCAGCGATCTCAATAAGGGCCACGGTCCCGCTGCCGTCATCGTCTGCGCCATTGTACACCACCCCATCAACCATTCCGACATGGTCATAGTGCGCGGTGAGCACCACCAATTCGTCCTTCAGATCCGTACCTTCGATGAAGGCAAGGACATTCTCCGAAACAATCCGCTGCTCGTTCGGACGCACCACCAGGAACGCACGGGAATCCCAGATCGCTCCTGCAGCCGCATTCCGGAAGGACTTAGCCCTCCGACGCCCGAGCAGCATCGTGAGGCCGCGTTCATCCAGCAGAATGACCTGCGCCCCGGAACGCTCCCTCTGCCGCAGGTCATCATTCGCCAGGCGCATCCTGGTGTCCTCCGCATGGATAAAGCCCAACCAAGGATCGAGGTTCTCCACGTACACGAAAAGCAATTCAGGGCTGAGCCCCCTCAGTTGCTCAAGGCAGGCCCTTATTTCGCGTGGCTCGATGGCAGAGCCATCCACCAGCACGCTCTTAGCCTTCTTATCCGATTCGGCGGCTGCATCCCTGCAATGGCCTGCATAGTGCACTGGGCCGACACGCGAACGCCCCGGACCCAACAGCTCATTGAAATAGACCAGACCATCCCCCAAGCCCAGCTTGCTCCTGCCCCGTTCGAGGGAAATACCACCGGACCGAGTCTCGATGAGATCGAACTCCTGGAAATAGCCTTCCTTCACCCTGGCACCATACGGCTCCGGAACAGGGGGTATGCCCATTGACTCGAATGCCGCTCGCAGATACGCGGCCGCTATCTTCTGACCGCGTTTGCCGGTATCCCTTCCCTCCATTGAATCGCTGGCAAGCACCCGCAGGCTGCCCATCAGCTCATCCGCTGTGATGGTATTCCCATAGGCAGCCGCCAGTGAATCGCCTTGGGCAAACCCCGCCACCAGGATGCAGCAGGCCCAGCACACCAGGAAAGCCCTCAACCACCGCGTTATCCCCTTAGTGCGCATTCTCGATCTTCTCCACGCGGCGCTGGTGCCGTCCGCCCTCGAATGAAGCGCCTAGGAAAGCCTCCACGATGCCCTGGGCTTCCGACTCCGTGATATACCTGGCGGGGAGGGACAGGACATTGGCATCATTGTGCTGCCTGGCAAGCGCTGCAATCTCCGCGGTCCACGCCAAGGCTGCCCGCACTCCTTTGTGCTTATTGGCCACGATGTTCACTCCATTCCCGCTCCCGCAGATCAGCAGGCCGATCTCCGCACCACCCGTTGCCACGCAATCCGCCACGCCATGTGCAGGGTCGGGGTAGTCCATGCTCTCCTTCGTGAAACCACCGAAATCCCTCACCTCCAATCCTTTATCCCTTAAGTTCCGAATCAGTGCCGCCTTCAGCTCATAGCCTGCATGATCCCCTCCGATTGCGATACGAAGTGCCATGGCGCTAATGTATCCACTGGCCCATCCACAGGAGGCTTGTCGATATCCCTCGATTGGTGTTCATAATGCAGTTGAGCCCATCCGCTTTCAACAGGCTCACCTTCCCCTGTCAGGATTCCCTTCGCGCTGCAACAAGATGCACTCGAAATGCCCACATCGATCCCACGCCTGCAACCCGATTCCAGTTCAGGGATTTCTGAACATCCCAACGGACCACTGGTCTTCCACAATTGTTCACATGGCACCTAAAGCCTTGGCATGCAAGGAGGAATCGCACCCGTTACTGTTCATTGTCCTCCCATTAACTTTGAAAACGTGTCCATGGTCCGTTTTGCACCCCAGTTTTCAACATCACTAACAGCCCATATTACATCATCATATATCCTTAAGAGAAGAATGAAATGGCAAAGGCTCTTGATGCTCATGCTTTGCTATTGGGGATTGGTTCACCCCCTCCTTGCACAGGGAGAACTGATGAGGTATTATCATGCGAATGGAAGGCTGAGCAGTGAAGGGAGGCTGGTTGACGGGAAACCGGAGGGCTGGTGGCGGAGCTTCTATGAGGATGGGACGATCCGGTCCGAAGGCGGCCGCAAGGGGGCTCAGCTCGACAGCCTTTGGCGCTTCTATGACCCGAAGGGGCGGCTGCAGAGCGAGATGCTCTATCGGGATAACCTGAAGAACGGGCCATCACGGCGATTCGACACTTTGGGTGTCCTGTTGAGCGAGGAAGTCTTCGTGAATGACCTGAGGGAAGGAATGGCAGTTTACTACGGACCGGGCGGCAGCAAGCACAAAGAGGTTCCCTTCAAGGCAGGTAAAGAGGAGGGTCGCGGTCTGGAGTATGCTCCGGATGGCCGGATCATCGCCTTTCTGAATTACGGCGGAGGAATGCTTCGAAGAAGGGAGGAAATCAATCGTGTGGACGACCGAGGCTTGAAACAAGGACCCTGGAAGGAGTTGCATCCGAATGGTCGTATTCGCTGGGAAGGGTCGTTCCTGGATGACCGGAAGCATGGCATCTTCAAGGAGTACGATGCGCAGGGCAATCTGAAGAGCTTGGTGAAGTATGACGAAGGCGCGGTGGATACCGGCGCTGATGAGAAGCTGCTGGTGGAAATCAAGCGGACCTTCCATCCGAACGGGAAGGTCGCCTCGCTGGGTAGCTACTCCAAGAGCGGAAAGCGGGAGGGCCTATTCAAGGAATTCGATCTTCAGGGCAATGTGACCACGGCGCGCATCTACAACGGTGACCAGTTGGTGAGCGAGGGTGCCGTGAATGACTTGGGCGTGATGGAAGGCCCATGGGTGGAATTCTTCGTCACCGGGGAGAAGCGGGCGGAAGGGACATATAAGGATGGGCGCAAGGAAGGCGAATGGAGTTTCTATCATCGCAGCGGAAAGGTCGAGCAGAAGGGCAGATACATGGGGGGATTGCCGCATGGACCATGGCTGTGGTACTATGAAAGCGGTCAGGTGCATCGGAGGGAGAATTACCGCCGTGGCAAGGAGGACGGCGAATCGGCTGAGTATGCCGAGGATGGCGCTGTGCTCACTGAAGGTTCCTATATCGATGGCCGCAAGGAAGGCAAGTGGGTATATGAAGTGGGAGATCACAAGGAGGTGGGGAGCTACAAGGACGACCTGAAGGATGGTGCATGGACGTATACCTATGGTGATGGCAAGCGTTATTTCACCGGATCGTTCATCAACGGGGAGCCAGAGGGAAAGCACCGTTGGTTCTGGCCGAATGGCAGGGTGAAGGTGGAAGGCCGTTTCTCGGGAGGGCTCGCTCAGGGCGAGCATGTCCACTATGCCGAGGATGGACGGGTCATCATGACGGTGAGGTACCGGGACGGGGCGGAGGTGCGCATTGATGGCGAACGAATTCCACCGCCTTATCAACCAGGGGAGGACCAGCCGTGACCAAGGGCCGCACCAGCAAGACCCGGAAGGGGGGATCGTCCGAGAGCCATGGACCCATGGACTCCAATGATCTGAAGAAGCGCTACGATGATCTGCTCAATCGGAACCTGGCGGGCATCTTCCGCACCACGCTGAAGGGGCGATTCATCGAGTGCAACGATGCCATGGCCCAGGTGCTGGGCTACGCCGACAAGGATGAACTGATGGCCGCGCCGGCCTCAGCGCTCTATTTCACGCCCAAGGACCGGGAGAGGTACCTGGCCGATCTCATGGTGCAGGGCCGGCTGGTGAATTACGGCATCCGCTTGAAGCACAAGACGGGCCGCCCCGTGGAGGTGCTGGAGAACGTCTATCTGGACCAGGAAACCGGCGAGGAAACCACGGTGCTCGGCATGCTCATGGACATCACGGCCGTGAAGCAGGCCGAGGCGGAGCAGCGTGCGCTCATGGCCTCCTACCGGACGCTTGTGGAGCGGACGCAGGATGGCCTTCTGGTGGTGGCGGATGGCATCATCCGCTATGCCAACCCCGCGGCCATGAGCCTGCTCGGCGAAGGGCTGTTGGGAACGTCCTTCGTTGATCGATTCGTGGAGGAGGATAGGGAGCCGATCATAGACGCCATTCATCGCGCGCAGGCCGGCGAAATGCCCGAGGTGCTTGCTCATCCCCCGGGTCCCGATGGCAGGGAGATCGCGCTGCTTTGCGTAGCTACGCTTCACGACGGGCAGGCTGGCGTGCAGGTGACGATGCAGGACCGGAGTTCGCAGCGCCGCATCATCCTCGAGCGTGTGCAGCTGCAGATCGCCAAAGAGGTGAACAAGGTGCTCCGTGACGAGATCGAGCAGCACCGGCGGACGCAGGAAGAGCTGCGGCGATCGCGGCGATTCGCAAGGAACCTCATCGACAGCTCGCTTGACATGATCATGGCGGCGGATGAGGAAGGCCGCATCACCGAGTACAATCCGGCGGCAAGCATCCGGTTCGGCTACGAGCCCGAGGAGGTCCTCGGCAAAAGCACGATCATGCTCTATGCGGATCCGGCCGAGTACCACAGGGTCCAACAGGAACTGGACCGTCACGGGGCATTCTCGGGGGAGGTGAGCAACGTGGACCGCTATGGGGTCCCCTTCATCAGCTACCTCGCGGCCTCGCGGCTGTTCGATGAGGATGGCCAGGTGATCGGGGCCATGGGCGTATCGAGGGACATCACGCACATGAAGCGCGACCAGGAGGCCCTGCGGGTGAGCGAGGAGCGCTATCGTGACCTGTTCGAGAATGCGACCGACCTGATCCAGAGCGTGCGTCCCGATGGACGGTTCGAGTACGTCAACGCCGCGTGGAGGAAGACGCTGGGATACTCCGATGAAGACCTCCTGCAGCGCACCATCTGGGACATCGTCGACCCTGTGCACCATGCGGCGTTCCGGGCCTATCTGGAGGGCATCCTGAGCGGCGATGCCGCAGGGGTCATCCGCACCGTATTCCGCGCCAAGGACGGCCGGCCTGTGACGGTGGAGGGATCATCCACCGTTCGCCGGACCGACGGCATGCCCATGGCCACGCGCAGCATCTTCAGGGACATCACCGGGGCCTTGGAGGCCAGCCAGCGGATCCAGGAGCACGAGGCCAAGTGGAGGGCCCTCTTCGAGAGCAGCGAGCACCTGTTCTGGACAGTGGATCGCGAGATCAAGCTCACCTCCCACAATAAGGCCTATGGCGATGCCATTGAGCGGCTCTACGGGCATCGGCCTGAAATCAACCAAGACCCCGACCGCCCCCGAAAGCTCTTCGCTCCCCGAGGATACCATGATTTCTGGGAGGGCAAGTATGCCGAGGCCTTCTCCGGAATGGCGATCCGCTTCAACACCGATATCGTGGACCGCCAGGGCAACAGGGTCTGCAACGAGGTCTTCCTGAGCCCTGTCTTCGCTGCGGATGGAACGGTAAAGGAGGTGTTCGGAGTCGGCCATGAGATCACCGAACAGAAGCTTGCCGAGGAGAAAGTGAGGGACCAGGCCGCTCGTCTCCAGGCCATTTTCGACAGTTCGGCGAACATGATGATCTGGACGCTGGACAAGGATTTCCGGATCACCTCCTGCAATCACAGATTCCGTCATGCGGTCCGGTCGGACTTCGGCATCGAGCTCGATGCCGGCGACCTCTTCCTGGGCGCGGCCTCTGAAGCGGCGGCGGGTTCGAATCATGAGCGCTACACCGATCACTACCTCGCTGCCTTCAAGGGCCGGCCCCAGCAATTCGAGGCGGAGCTCGTGGACCGAGAGGGCCGCACGATCTGGGTGGAGAACTTCATCAATCCGATCATCGTCGATGGCGAGGTGCAGGAGCTGTCGTGCCAGGCTCACCACATCACGGAGCGGAAGGAGGCCCAGCGTGAATTGCTGCGGAGCCTGGCGGAGAAGGAGTCGCTGCTCAAGGAGGTGCACCATCGGGTCAAGAACAACCTGCAGGTCATCAGCAGCATCACCAAGCTCCAAAGCGAGCACGCCGGCCTCGACCCCAAGGTCCAAGAGATGCTGCACCACAGCCGGGACCGGATCAGGAGCATGGCCCTCATCCATGAGAGCCTCTATCAGAACAAGCAGTTCAGCAGGATCGACCTGGCCGAGTACGTCGATGGCCTGGCGCGCAACCTCATGCTCAGCTACAGCCTGACGGGCCGGATCGACCTGGAGATGAGCCTCAAGCCCGTGTACCTGAACATCGACCAGGCCATGCCCTGCGGGCTGATCCTCAACGAAGTCATCAGCAATGCCCTGAAGCATGGGTATCCGGATGGCCGCATGGGCACCGTGCGCATCGCCATCGGGGTCGAGGGCGACAGGGTCTCCATCCGGATCAGCGACGACGGCGTGGGGCTCTCCCCGGGTTTCGCGGAAGAGCGTGACGGGCGGCTGGGGCTGGAATTGATACGGATGCTCGTGGACCAGCTGGATGGAAGGCTCGAGCGTACCTCCGTTCAAGGGGTGTCCTATTTGCTTACTTTTGAACGTCTCAAGAATTACGCAAATGGCGCAGACGAACGTTCTCGTGGTGGAGGATGAGAGCATTGTGAGCAAGGACATCCAGCACAGCCTCAAGAAGCTGGGCTACAGCGTCGTCGGCGCAGCCAGCACCGGAGAGCAGGCCGTGGCGCTCGCCACGGAGCACATGCCCGACATCATCCTCATGGACATCATGCTCAAGGGGGAGATGAGCGGCATCGAGGCGGCGGAGGCCATCCGGAAGACCGCCAACATACCCGTGATCTTCCTCACGGCCTATGCGGATGAGAGCACCTTGGCCAAGGCGAAGGTGACGCAGCCCTACGGCTACATCATCAAGCCCTTCAAGGAGATCGACATCCACACGTCGATCGAGATGGCCCTTTACAAGCACAAGAAGGAGACCGAGGTGCTGAAGGAGCGCGATATGCTCTACGCGCTGGTGGAGAACAAGGACAGCAACAAGGACATCCTGTTCGTGAAGAGCAACAGCCGCTTGGTGAAGCTCAAGACCAGCGACATCTACTTCATTGAAGCGCTGAAGGACTACGTGGTCATCAACCTGCTCAATACGCGCTACACGGTGCACAGCACCATGAAGGACATCGAGGCCAAGCTGTCCGATGCCGAGTTCATCCGCGTGCACAGGAGCTTCATCGTCCGAGTCGACAAGATCACCGCGATTGAGCAATCGAACCTGATCCTTGAGAACGACAAGAAGGTGATCCCCATCGGCGGCAGCTACAAGGAGGAGTTGCAGAAGCGCCTCAACCTGGTCTGACCACCTGCCCGGCTGACGGCTCAGCGCTTGTTTGCCCGTTTCCCCTGTCCGCTCCTGCGGACGAACTTGCCGCTCGTCGTCACGGGCCCCGCCTCGCCGGTCAGCGCGAAGTCCACGGTGCGCCGGTCCATGTCCACGGCCTTGATGGTCACGGTGAGCTCATCGCCCAGCCTGAACTTACGGCCGGTGCGGTGCCCGGTCACCTCGTAGCGCTCCTGGTCGAAGCGGTAGACATCGCCAGGCAGCTCGCGCAGGGCGATCATCCCCTCGCATCTGTTCTCGCGCAGCTCCACGTATACCCCCCAGCCGGTGAGGCCGCTGATGATGCCCTCGAACGATTGACCGATGCGGGCCAGCAGGTACTCGGCCTGCTTGTAGCGGATGCTCGCTCGCTCGGCGTCGGAGGCCTGCTTCTCCATGCGCGAGCTGTGCTTGCAGCTCACCTCAAGCGCGTCGCGGTCCAGCGGCCTGCCGCCGGCCAGGTAGTGCGCCAAGGCCCGGTGCACCAGCAGGTCGGGATAGCGCCGGATGGGAGAGGTGAAGTGGGTGTAGTGCTCGAAGGCCAGCCCGTAATGGCCGATGTTCTCGGTGCTGTAGATGGCCTTGGCCATGCTGCGGATGGCCACCTGCTTGATGATGTTCTCCTCTTCCTTCCCGCGCACCTCCTGCAGCAGCCGGTTGATCGCATGCGGCAGGTCCTCGTCCCCGCCCACGGAAAGGGTGTGGCCGAAGCTCTTGGCGAGGGAGCGCAGCTGCTCTACTTTCTCGGGGTCCGGCAGGTCGTGCACCCGGTAGACGAAGGGCGGTGCCGCCCCCCCCTTGCGCCTGTTCACCCAGGCCGCCACGCGCTTGTTGGCCAGCAGCATGAATTCCTCGATCAGCCAGTTGGCGGGCCCCATCACCTTCTCGTACACGCCGAGCGGCCGGCCCTGCTCATCCAGCTTGAACTTCACCTCATTGCCCCCGATCTCCAGCGCGCCGTTCTCCATCCGCTCCCTGCGCATGACCTGCGCGAGCCGATGCAGCGCGAGCACCTCATCCTTGAAGTCCCCATCGCCGCCGTCGATGATCGCTTGGGCCTCGGCATAGGCGAAGCGGCGGTGCGAGCGCATCACCGTGCGGCCGAACCACTCGCCCCTGATGCGCGCTTGCTCGTCGAGCTCGAAGATGGCGCTGAAGCTGAGCTTGTCGGTGTGGGGATTGAGCGAGCAGAGGTCGTTGCTGAGCCTCTCGGGAAGCATGGGCACCACGCGGTCCACGAGATATACGCTGGTGGCGCGGTTCGCGGCCTCCATGTCAATCACGCTGCGCGGCGTCACGTAATGGCTCACATCGGCGATGTGGATGCCAACCTCCCAGTGGCCGTTCTCCAGGCGGCGAAGGCTCAGCGCGTCATCCAGGTCCTTGGCATCATCCGGGTCGATCGTGATCGTGGGGATCGCGCGCACATCGCGGCGTTTGGCGATCTCCTCTTCCGTCACGCCATTGCCGATCCCCTCGCTGGCCAGCTGAACGCTCTCGGGGAAATCCAGCGGAAGGCCGAACTCCGCGAGGATGGCATGCATCTCCACATGATGCTCTCCGGCGCGGCCCAGCACGCGGGTCACCTTCCCGCGGGGAATGTCGCGGGTGTCCTTCCACTCGCCGAGCGTGATGATCGCCTTGTCCCCCTCCTGTGCATTCAGGCTCTCATGGGGCGGGATGAAGAAGGGTTGCTTCACGCGCTGGTCATCAGCCACCAGCAGCAGGCGCCCGGCCTGCTTGTGGATCGTGCCCACGAATTCGGTGCGGCGGCGCTCGAGCACCTGGAGCACCTTGCCCTCGGCACGTGTCCCGCGCCCGCCCATCACCTTCACCAGCACGCGGTCGCCGTGCAGGGCCACGCCCACGTTGCGGCCGTGCACGTAGATATCCTCCTCGCCGCCGCTCACACGAACGTAGCCTGCTCCGCTGGCGATGATGTCGATGGTGCCCTCCAGGGTGTCACGCCCCCCCTGGGCGGTGTAGCGCCCTTTCTTGCCCGACTCAATGCGCCCCTCGTCCAGCAGCAGTTCAATGGCATCGAAGAGCAGGTAGCGATGGCCTTTGTCCTTGAAGCCCAGTTGCAAGGCGAGCTGCTGGCTGGTGATGCCAGCATGGCCAGCCTTGCGGATGGCGGACAGCACGTCCTGGGCGAGGTTGGTGGGGGAGGGGGCTGAGCGGCGTTTGGGCATGGGGAGGCTTGGCATATGCCCTTGCGGGGCCGGCGCCGAAGGTACCTGGGCGGTCCTCTCAGCACCCCACGAACAGGTGTTGATAACCCGCTGGGGATCTTTACATTTGCGCCCCGTTTCGGGGGAGAACCAGATGCTCGAGAGCGCCAAGATCTTCAGCGGCACCGCCACGCGGTACCTGGCCGAGCAGATTGCCGCGGCCAGCGGCGAGCGCTTGGGCGAGGTTGCCGTGAGCCGGTTCAGCGATGGGGAATTCCAGCCCAGCTTCGAGGAAACCGTGCGCGGGGAGCTGGTCTTCATCGTCCAGAGCACCTTCCCCCCGAGCGACAACCTCTTCGAGCTGCTGCTCATGGTGGATGCCGCCAAGCGCGCCAGCGCCAAGCGCATCGTGGCCGTGATGCCCTACTTCGGCTTCGCCCGGCAGGACCGCAAGGACAAGCCGCGGGTCTCCATCGGCGCAAAGCTGGTGGCCAACATGCTCACGGCTGCCGGCGTGGACCGCATCATGACCATGGACCTGCATGCCGACCAGATCCAAGGCTTCTTCGAGGTGCCGGTGGACCACCTGTTCGCCAGCAGCATCTTCCTCCCCCACATCAAGTCATTGGGCCTTAAGGACTTGGTGATGGCCGCTCCAGATACCGGCGGCACCAAGCGCGCCAATGCGTACAGCAAGCATCTGGGATGCGACATGGCCATTTGCTACAAGCAGCGGAAGGTGGCCAACCAGATTGAGCGAATGACGGTGATCGGCGACGTGAAGGACAAGGATGTGGTGCTGGTGGACGACATGATCGACACGGCAGGCACCTTGACCAAGGCCGCCGACATGATGACGGACCTCGGCGCGCGCAGCGTGCGGGCGGTATGCACCCATGCCGTGCTGAGCGGGGAGGCCTGCCAGCGCATCGAGCAGAGTTCGCTGACCGAGCTCATCGTCACCGACACCATTCCCATCGGGCCCGAGAAGATCGCCCTCACCAGCAAGATCAAGGTGCTTTCCGTTTCGCAGCTGTTCGCCGACGTGATTCGGCGCGTGCGGAGCCACGAGAGCATCAGCAGTCATTTCATCATTGCGTAACACCGTCCGGTCATGAACAAAGTCACTCTCAGCGGCGCTGTCCGCCAACAAGTCGGCACCAAGGATGCCGCTCAATTGCGCCGCGGCAAGCGGGTCCCATGCGTACTCTACGGGGGGCAGGGCGTCGTCCACTTCAGCGTGGATGAAGCCGCCCTCCGCAAAGTGGTCTTCACCCCGGAAGTCAACGGCGTGGAGCTCGACATCGATGGGAACAAGACGCTGGCCATGGTGCACCAGAAGCAGTTCCACCCGGTGAGCGACCGGGTCATCCATGTCGACTTCATGGAAATGAAGGAGGACCGCGAGGCCAAGGTGCTGCTCGCCGTGCGGCTTACCGGCCAGGCTGCCGGTGTGCGGAAGGGAGGCAAGCTCAGCCAGACCATGCGCAAGGTGCGCGTGAAGGGCCTGCCCGCCGCCATCCCTGCGCACCTGGATGTTGATGTGAGCGAGCTCGATGTGAACCAGAGCATCCACATCCGCGACCTGAAGCTCAAGGGACTCACCCCGCTGGAGCGTCCCGATGCAGTGGTGGCGGCGGTGAAGGTGCCGAAGAAGGTGGAGGAGGCCGCCCCAGCGGCCGCCCCAGCGGCGACCCCTGCGGCAGCAGCCAAGACGGCTGAGGCGAAGCCTGCGGCCGCAAAGAAGTGATACGATCCATCGGCCTGAACCTGAACGGACCCCGATGCGTCGGGGTCCGTTTCTTTTGCAGCCCATATGAAGCTCCTGATCGCAGGTCTCGGTAATCCCGGGCCGGAGTACGCCGATACCCGGCACAACATCGGGTTCCAGGTCCTCGACCATCTTGCTGCAGCCGGCCAGGCACGCTTCGCCCCTGACCGGTATGCGGACCGCGCCGAAGTGCGCCACAAGGGCAGGACTTTCGTGCTCATCAAGCCCAGCACCTTCATGAACCTCAGCGGCAAGGCCGTTCGGTACTGGATGGAGCAGGAGAATGTGCCGGCTGACCGGCTGCTGGTGATCACCGATGACCTGGCCATCCCGTTCGGGGCCATCCGGATCAGGGCCAAGGGCGGAGCGGGAGGCCACAATGGCCTGGCGAGCATCATTGCCATCACCGGCACGGAGGAGTTCCCGCGGCTGCGGTTCGGCATCGGCAGCGATTTCCCCAAGGGCCGGCAGAGCGAGTACGTGCTCGGCCGCTGGACCGAGGAGGAGCGCAGGACCCTTTCGGAGCGCATCGAATTGGCGGCCAAGGCGGTGCTGCAATTCGGGCTCTTGGGCGTGGCCAGCGCCATGAACAACTTCAATCAGCGCTGAACCAACCTTCCGGGATGGTGGTTGCTACCTTCGCAGCCTCATCATCCCACCATGCTTTCCAAGAAAATCGAAGCCGCGCTCAACGCCCAAGTGGCCGTGGAGGCCGCCAGCAGCCAGGCTTACCTGGCCATGGCCTCCTGGGCCGAGAACCAGGGCCTTAGCGGAACCGCCGCATTCCTCTATCGCCACAGCGATGAGGAGCGGATGCACATGCTCAAGCTCGTGAAGTTCATCAATGAGCGCGGTGGCAGAGCCGTGATACCGGCCCTGAAGCAGCCCGGCACCAACTACAAGGCCATCACCGACGTGTTCCGGGCCCTGCTGGACCACGAGACGAAGGTGACCAACGAGATCAATGGGGTGGTGGACCTGTGCCTGAAGGAGAAGGACTACACCACGCACAACTTCATGCAGTGGTACGTTGGCGAGCAGATCGAGGAAGAGGCGCTTGCCCGCACGCTCATCGACAAGCTGAACCTCATCGGCAATGACAAGGGGGGACTCTATCTCTTCGACCGCGACCTGGAGGGCATGAGGGGCGCTGATGGCGGCAATGCCAAGGGCGGCAAATAGCCCCGGTCTCTGAACCGTTGAGCAAGGGCGCATGCACGGCATGCGCCCTTGCTCATTCCGTCCAGGGCCAATCACCCCCGATGCGCAAGGGCTGTTCGAGCCGGGCCTCAACGAGTCTTCGCCGGAGGTCCTCGGGTTCGAAATGGCCCGGCAGTTCCGGTGCCTCGGCGAGGAGCCATACCAAAGCCCCCACGAAGCGGACATTGTTCACCATGGCCTGCGGATCCACCAGGTGGATGTCATCGCAGCTGCTGTGGTAGCAGCCGTACACATGCTTGCCGAGGTCGCTGAGCGGGTAGATGACCGGGACGCCGGCCAGCAGGAAGGGCTGATGGTCGCTATGGAGCCAGATCTCCTCGCTCAGGCGCCCGCTGAATGCGGCGGAGTCCAAAGGTTTGATGGCCGCGCATCCGGCGGCGATGGCCGCGGGCCACCCCTCCGGTCCACCGACGCCGAATCCCTGCGGATGGCCGCTCATGTCGAGGTTGATCATGCACTTGATGCGGCCCAGTTCGTTCGTGCTCCGGTAGTGCTCCACAAGCGCCCTGGAGCCCAGCAGGCCCTGTTCCTCGCCCATGAACAGCACGAAGCGCACCGTGCGTTCCGGCTTGAAGGGCATGGAGGCCATCGCCCGGGCCATGTCAAGGATGGAGAAGGCGCCCAATCCGTTGTCTGTGGCACCGGTGGCCAGGTCCCAGCTATCCAGGTGGCCTCCAACCAGAATCACTTCCTCGGGCCATTTGCTGCCAGGGATCTCGGCGATGATGTCGGCGGCTTCCACCTGATCGCTCCTGTTCGCCATCGACAGCCGTGCCGTGAGGCTGTTGCCGGCCCGCAGGCGGTTGCGCAGCCGGGCGCCATCCTCGGAGGCGATGCAGGCTGCCGGAACGGGTATCAAGCGACCGTCGATGGAAGCTGTCCCGGTGAGCAGGATGCCCCCTTCGACCTGATTCACGAAGAGAATGGCGGAGGCTCCGGCCTGCATGGCCAATGCGGCTTTCTCGCTGCGGTGGAGGTTCCGCACGCCATCCGGCGCATCCACCAGTCCGATATTGACGAGCGCGGCTGCGCCCTGCAGCCGGGAGCCCAAGGCGGCAAGGTCGGAGGGCAGCCCATTGCAGGCATCGACCAATATCGCCTCAACCAGGGCATCGAGCGGCGTATTGGCCAGCGCTACGGCGGGGAGGTGGAGGAAGCCCTCGCCATCCCCGATGGTGAGCTGCACCTGTCCACGTGACCAGGCCTGGGCCTTGAAGGGGAATCGCTGGACCCTTTCCAGGCCCGCGGCGCGGAAGAGGCTGTCCGCGGCAGCCTCGGCCTGGGCTCCTTGCGGGCTTCCGGTGAGCCGATGGCCGATGGTGTGGGTGCTCCATTGCAGCCAGCGGTAGCCCATGGCGTCCTGCTGCACGGACCGGTCGAAGCGCTGAAGCCGCTCCTGCTGGGCCTGCACGTCAACAGCTTGCTGTTGACAGACGCCCCAGAACAGCCAAGGAGCGAGGCCGCAGGCCCGGATACTTTGCGGGAGGAAGGGAGCGATCGGCATGGGATCGGAAAGGGTCGCGACCAAATCTATGCGAAGGGCATCTCCGGCGACCCCTCTTCGGCGCTTATTGCTGGCGCTTCCGCTGCTGCTCTGCTCGGCCGCACAGCAGCCCCGTGATGCCGAGAAGGACACCACGTCCATCCTGCAGGCCAACTACCTCTACAACATCGCCAAGCTGGTGGAGTGGAGGGACGAGGGGATGCGCCAGGGCAACTTCATCATCGGCGTCATCGGCGGCGCGAACCTCTACCAGGAGCTGATCAAGCAGTACAGCACGCGCACGATCGGCAAGCAGCCGATCGAGGTGCGCAAGCTGCCGCGCTCACCCGAGGTGGAGCGCTGCCACATCCTCTTCGTCGGCAAGAGCGAGCTGGCGGTGCTCCCGGAGCTGTTCAAGAGGATGCAGGGCAAGCCCACCATGATCATCACCGAGTATGCCGGTGCCCTTGAGGACGGGGCCGTGGTGAATTTCGTGAAGGTGGACAATCTGCTCAAGTACGAGCTGAGCATGGCCAACGCCCGTCGGCATGGGCTGGTGGTCGGCCTCACCCTGAAGAACCTCGCCCATCGCGTGGAGGAATGACCATGGCACCCCGCATCCTCATCACTTGTGCCGTTGCGCTGCTGGCCGTGGCCCTGAGAGCCCAGGACCCCCTGGTGGAGGCGCTGCGCAAGTATCAGGCAGGAGACCTTCCGGGCGCCCGCTCCCTGATCGATGAGGCGGTCGTGACCGATGCGCATGCCCGGGACCCCGAGGCGTGGCTGCTGCGCGGCTTCGTCTACAAGGATTTCTACAAATCGAGGGCCGGGAGCACCGAGGGGGATGCGGCTCGCGACACTGCGCTGGGCAGCCTGTATCGGACAATCGAGCTGGACAGGGACTCCACCTACCGCGAGAATGCGGTTCAGGCCTATGAATTCCTGGCCCGCTCGTGCTTCAACGATGCGGCCAAGGCGCTGACGGATGGGAACGACCCGCGCGCCGTGGAGCTCTTCGATGCCTATCGCGAAGCGGTGCTGCGCCTGGATCCGCACCAGGACATGCGTGCCCGGGAGACGGAGTTCGCGAACGCCCTGGGCACTCTGTACACCCGGCGATTCAACGAGGACCGCACGCGCACCGAATGGTTCGAGAAGGCAGCGGACACCTACAGGGGGGTGCTGCGGATCGATCCCGACAACTACGGCGCGAACTACAACCTGGCCACCCTGTTCTACAACATGGGTGTTTACCGAATCCGTGAGCTGCAGGCGGAGGCGGACATCATCACCATGCAGCAGGTCCAGCAAGTGGCCCGCGAATATTTCCAGCTCGCACTGCCCTTCATGCTGAAGGCCCATGACATGAATCCCGCCCGCGGGGAGACGCTCCTTGGCCTGGAGGGCATCTATTACAGCCTGCAGGACGAGATGAACTCCGAGAAGTTCCGCCGGCTGTACGAAGCCCTGCCGCCTCAGGGCGAACGCTGATCCGCCATGGCGATCCGCATGACCATCGGACGCAAGATCGGGCTGGGCTTCGGCCTGTTCATCTTCTTCGCGCTGGTGGTGGTGCTGCTCACCAACCGCACGCTTGAGCGCAGCCGGGAGATCAACGAGGAGATCAACGAGGTGTACTCGCCCTCGGTGGATGCGCTGGTGGAGCTGCGCAACCTCACCGTGAGCTCGCACATGCTCATCAAGCATTGGGCGCTCCTGGAGAGCCGCACGGATGCGCCGGAGAAGACGGCGCTGGTGGAGATCACGACCCAGCGGCTTCCCGCCGTCCTGGACCGCATCGACACGCTCATGGGCCGGTGGAAGCCCGATGAGGTGGCCATCATGAGCGGCGTTTCCATACGGCTCGAGGAGCTCTTCCGTCTCCACGACCAGGTGAAGGAGATGCTGCCCAACCTGGAGAGCTATCGCGACCCGTTCGTGCACATGCAGCGCACCGAGCTGGCCGAGGAGGGCGGACCCATCGATGTGCAGACGGGCAAGGTGCTCGGCGAGCTGGACCGGCTGCTGGAGCTCCAGGAGACCAAGCGCGTGCAGCTGGGCGGCGGCATGATCAAGAGCTTCGACTCGCTGAAGTTCTTCGTGCTGTACATGGGCCTGGGGCTCGTGGTCATCGGCATCATCGTGGCGTTCCTGATCATCCGCGACATCGTGGGCCCGCTGCTGAGGCTGCGCAATGTGCTGCTGAGCCTGGGAAGGGGCGTTTTCCCGCGCACCCGCGTGCGCACCACCAACGACGAGGTCGGTGACATGGGCAAAGCGCTCACCTCGCTCGTGGAAGGCCTGCGCAGGACCACCGAGTTCTCGCATGCGGTGGCGGCCGGCGACTTCACGGCCGACTACCAGCCCTTGAGCGAGGAGGATGTCCTGGGCCACGCCCTGCTGAAGATGCGCGATGAGCTCGGTCAGCGCGAAAGGGTGCTGGAGCTGAAGGTGGCCGAGCGCACCGAGGAGGTCGTGCGGCAGAAGGAGGAGGTGGAGCGCCAGAGCCGGAAGGTGGTGGAACTCTACAAGAACGTTACCGATAGCATCCGTTACGCCAAGCGGTTGCAGGACTCCATTCTGCCGCCCGAGCGGCGCATCAAGGAGCTCCTTCCCGAGGCCTTCGTCTACTTCCGCCCGAAGGACATCGTCAGCGGCGATTTCTATTGGATGGAGCAGGTCGG
>ERZ761607.642-NODE-642-length-56142-cov-6.064222_pt1 | contig 56142 bp, 45 predicted proteins | sample MGYA00511164_ERZ761607 | MGnify/ENA primary metagenome ERZ761607 (study PRJEB28899, sample SAMN02445080) | bioreactor sludge metagenome | biome: EBPR sludge | place: Australia: Brisbane, Thorneside Wastewater Treatment Plant | collected 2011-06-22 ...
GTAGTGATCGGGTACTCACCCCGTAGTGATGGGCTACTCACCCCGTAGTGATCGGGTACTCACCCCGTAGTGATGGGGGACTCATCCCGTAGTGATCGGCTATTCACCCCGTAGTGATCGGCTACTCACCCCGTAGTGATCGGGTACTCGCCCCGTAGTGATCGACTACTCATCCCGTAGTGATCGGGGACTTACCCCGTAGTGATGGGCCGGCCTGGGCTGCCTGCACCGGGCCGTGCGCTGCATGCGCGGCCGGGCCGGGGCGCAGGTGCCGGGCAAGGGTTACGAAGCGCGCCGAATATGCCATATGGCATGGCCGCCTGCGGCGGCGCGTGCCGTGCGGGGTGCAGGCGAACGCGGTTATGCCATATGGCATATCGGCCCGCGCCGGAGGGGGGTGCTGCAGGGGGCTGCGTAACAGGCCCCGGATCGCTAACAAAAACGGCCTCGCCCCACCGGATCCACGGGGCGGAAGACGATGAAAGCGAACATCAAGCTGTCGCTGTCCTTGTTGAACGCCGTACGCCTGCTCGCGCTGCTCCGCAACGTGGTGGCCAAGCTGACCGGCAACGCCTTCTTCCCCACCCCCCCGGTGACGTTGGCGGAGATGACGAGCAAGGGGGATGCGCTGGAGGCGGCCATCGAGGAGGCCACCGATGGCAGCAAGGCGAGCAAGGTGCAACGGGATGTGCTGATCGGGGATGCGCAGGAGATGCTGCGGACGGTGGCGGATTATGTGCGGATGGAGGCGAAGGGCGATGCGGCCAAGCTGGCGACGAGCGGTTTTGAGCTGCGCCGGCAGCCCGGGCCGATCGGTGTGCCGGGCATGGTGCAGCGGCTGCGCGCGCTGACCACCAAGAGCAAGGGCACGCTGGACATCCGCTGGCGGCATGAGCGCGGCGCCTACGGCTACAAGGTGTGGTGGACGGAGAGCGACCCCACGGTGGAGGCCAACTGGCAGTTCCTCGGGTACACCACCCGCGCCAGCTACCAGGCCAAGGGGCTGGAGAGCTACAAGGCCTACTGGTTCACCGTGAGCGCCCTGGGCAGCGCGGGCGAGGGCCTGCAGGCCGACCCGGCGATGGGCCGCGCCGCCTGAGCGCAGCAGCTGACCTGTTGATGCGGAAGCCCCGGCACCTCGGCCGGGGCTTTCCCGTTTGCAGCGGCGCCCCTGCGCCTGGGCGCCGCGCTTATTCGGGCGCGGGTGTTGGCCGGGAGGCGCGCAGGCCGTATCTTGCTGACGTGCCCGGCCTCGCCCGCCGGGGATCCGGCGGCGGCAGGGGCCGCGCCGGTCGTTCCCGGGCGGCACGGCGCCATGCTGGCGCGGTGCAACGGTTCCCTCGGGAGGGACCCCAGAAGATGCCCCCTTGGGCAAGCCGATGCTGCAACTGTCACCCATGGCCCTAACCCCGCTCCGGCGCCTGCCGCGCCGCTGGGCCACCGATACCCCCAACGCATGAGCACGACGCGCAAAGCCCCCGCCAAGGGCAGCCACGGCCGCAAGGAGCCGGTGGTGCTGCGGCCCGCCACGGCCGATGCCGATTGCATCCGCGTGCGGCTGAACCACCGCACGGTGGTGCTGCTGAAGAGCATGAAGAGCTTCGAGTCGTGGAAGACCCGCTACCCGGAAGCCCAGGTGATCGAGGTGGTGCCGGGCCCCAAGGACCGCAAGGGCAAGTGAGCGCCACCTGCGGGCGCACGGCTCAGGGACAGGCCGGTGCGTACTCCGGGCCGTCGCTGGCCAGGGTGGTGCGGTACCAGCGCTCGCCGTTGAGGTAGGTCTTGCCCTCCTGCCAGCCCAGCCGGTATTCGGCCACGCGTCCGTCGTGGAAGCGCAGGCGCAGCAGGGCGTTGCCGTTAGCGCCGCGCACGGCGCTCCAGCGGCCCTCGCCGCCGCTGCTGCCGCTGCTCACGGCCGATACGTCGGCGCCGCTGAAGCTGTGGGATGCGGAGCCGTCGGTCTTGAAGTGCCCCTCGGGGCAGAGGTCGATGCGGCGGTGGATGCTGTAGCCGCCGCCGATGCCGCCCTCGGTGGCCGCGGGGCTGTTGTAGCTGTCCATGTAGGTGAGGCGCGCGCCGGCCAGGCGCTGCTTCCACTGGGCGTCCGGCGGGCCGTCGGCGCCGGCGGTGCGCGGCGCGGCGGTGTAGCGCACGCTGCGGTGCACGGCCAGGAGGGCCTGCTCCAGCTGCGGGCTGAAGCCATCGGCGGCGGCCAGGGCCATGAGGTTGGCGGTGTTGCCGCCGTGCGGGTTGAGCTTGGCGATGGCCACCACCTTCACGGGCGCGCCCTCCACGGTGCCGCGCTGCTCCACGCGCACGCTGCCGTCGGCCAGGGTCTGGGGCGGGGCCACGGCGCGCAGGCTGCTGGTGCCGTCGTCGGTGCTTTCGGCGAAGGTGCGCTGCAGGGCGGCCAGGTCGCCGTGGTGCTTGGGCGCCACCAGCACCATGCCGGGCACGGTCTGGTGGCCGATCACGTAGCCTTCGGCGCTGGCGGCGCCCACCCAGCCCTCGGGGATGGTGAAGGCGAAGCCGAAGCCGGCATCGGGCTGCGCGCCGGTGAGCGGCTGGGCAGGTGCGGCGGCGGCGGCGCAGCACAGGGCGAGCAGGACGGGGAGGCGCAGCATGGGGCGGAAGTTAGGCGGGGCGCGCGCCTCACACCAGCCGGCCCGCCAGCCACTTCAGCTGCAGCTCGGCGAGCTTGGCCTGGTAGCGGGCCACCAGCAGGCGCTGCTCGGCGCCCACGAGGCCCAGCTGCACCTCGCGCAGCTCCACGGCGGTGATGGCGCCGAGGCGGTAGCTCTCCAGGGCCACCTGGGCCTGGGTGCGGGCGCCATCGAGGTTCTGCTCCTCCAGGGCCACGCGCTGGCTGGCGGTGGCGTAGGCGGCCCAGGCGTTGAGCAGGCTCTCCTCCAGGAAGAGCTCGGTCTGCTGGGCGGCCAGGGCGGCCTGCTCGCGGCTCAGCTTGGCCACCTCCAGCGCGCGGCTGGCCTGCGATCCGCGGTAGAGCGGGATGCTGACGCGCGCGCCGTAGTCGGGGCCGAGGGCCTGGTTGCTCTGCAGGATGCCCACGGCGCTGGTGCTGCGCGTGTAGCCGTAGTTGGCGAAGAGGTCGATGCGCGGGAGCAGCGCGCCGGTGAGCTCCTTCACGCTGAGGTCGGCGGCGATGCGCTGCTGCCGGGCCTGCTGCAGCTCGCTGTTGGCCTGCCGGGCGGCCTGCTGCACCTCGGCCAGCTGCAGGGGCTCGGCGGCGGGCACCTCGGCGGCCACCTGCACGGGGGTGGCGGGGTCGCGGCCCAGCAGGGCATTGAGGCGGGCGGCGCCCACGGCCTCCTGCACCTGCAGGTCGAGCACGGCGGCGCTGTCGGCGCTGAGGTCGAGCCGCGCCTGCACCACTTGCAGGCCGCTGCCGCTGCCGATGCGCTCGGCGGACTGCGCGATGGCGAGGCGCTCGCGGCTGATCCGCACGCCCTGCTGCTGCACGGCGATGGCGCGGCGCAGCTGCACCAGCTGGTAGTAGGCGGCCAGCGCCTCGTAGACGGTGGCCTCGATGCGCTGCCGCAGCTGCGTCTGCCCGATCAGCCCCAGGGCCTCCAGCCTGTCCTTGGCGGCCCACATGGACAGCCCGTCGAAGACGGTCCAGTTGAGCTGCACGGCGGCATCGAGCACGCGCTGGTCGGCGTTGTCGCGCTCGCGCACCTCGCCGCTGAAGAAGGTCTGCTTGGTGGCGCTGTTGTCGATGCTGTACAGGCCCACGGCGTCGAGGGTGGGCAGCATGCCGGCGTTGCCGGCGGTGTTCATGAGCTCGGCGCTGCGGGCATCGAGGCGCGCCATGCGGATGCCGTGGTTCTGCTCCACGGCGATGCGCACGGCCTCCTCGGCGGTGAGCGCCTGCGCCGCGGCGGCGGCGGCGAGGAGTAGGACGGCGATGGTGGCGGGGGCCCTCATGCGTGCGGTGCGTGTTCGTGATCCGCGGCGGGGGCCTGCGGCGGTTCGGCGCTGCGCTCGCGGCTCATGTAGCTGTAGAGCGCTGGCACCACGTAGAGGGTGAGCACCAGCGCGAAGAGCAGCCCGCCGATGATGGCCACGCCCATGGGCACGCGGCTCCTGGCGGCGGCGCCCAGGCCCAGGGCGATGGGCAGTGCGCCGAGGATGGTGGCCAGGCTGGTCATGAGGATGGGGCGGAAGCGCTGGCCCGCGGCGTCCACCACGGCGTCCATCTTTTGCAGGCCCTGTTCCTTGCGCTGGTTGGCGAACTCCACGATGAGGATGCCGTTCTTGGTGACCAGGCCCACGAGCACGATGATGCCGATCTGCGAGAAGATGTTGAGCGTGTGGCCGCCGATCCAGAGGCTCACCACGGCGCCGGCCAGGGCCAGGGGCACGGTGAGCATCACCACCAGCGGATCCACGAAGCTCTCGAACTGCGCGGCGAGGATGAGGAAGATGAGCACCAGGGCCAGGAGGAAGGCGAAGAGGAGGCTGCTGCCGCTCTCGGCGAACTCCTTGCTCACGCCGCCCAGGGCGGTGCTGAAGCTGTCGTCGAGCACCTCGGCCTTGATGCGGTCCATGGCGGCGATGCCGTCGCCGATGGTGTAGCCCTCGGCGGGGTCGGCGCTCACCGTGGCGCTCACGTAGCGGTTGTAGCGGAAGAGCTGCGGCGGGGTGCTGCGGTCGCTGAGGCGCACCAGGTTGTCCAGCTGGATGAGCTCGCCCTTGTCGTTGCGCACGTAGGCGCTGCTGAGGTCGATGGGCGCGTCGCGGTTGTCGCGCGTGGCCTGGCCGATCACCTGGTACTGCTTGCCGTTCATGATGAAGTAGCCGTAGCGCTGGCCGCTGAAGTAGAGCTGCAGGGTTTCGGCGATGTCCTGCATGGTGACGCCCATGGCGCGCGCGCGGTCGCGGTCGATCTCCACGTTCAGCTCGGGCTTGTTGAACTTCAGGTTCAGGTCCACCACGCGGAAGGTCTTGTCCTGCGCGGCCTTCTCCATGAAGGCGGGGATCACGGCGCGGAGCCGCTCGAAGTCGGGCGCCTGGATCACGTACTCCACCGGCAGGCGGGTGAAGCGGGAGCCGCCGATGGTGGGCTCCTGGATCACGAAGCTGCGGGCCAGGTTGAAGCCCTGGATCTTCGCCATCACGGCCTTGGCCAGCTCGTCCTGCGTGCGGCTGCGCTCGCCGGGCGGCACCAGGGCCACGCGCACGAAGCCGTTGTTGGTGCTGCTGGCGGTGCCGAAGCCGGGGGCGGTGACGCTGATGAGGGCCTGGCGCTCGGGCAGGGTGTCCGCCACCTCGATGATCCGCGCGAGGTAGTCGTTCATGAGCTCGAAGCTGGTGCCCTCGGGGGCGGTGCTCTGGATCATGAAGCGGCTCTTGTCCTCCATGGGGGCCAGCTCGCTCTGCAGCTGGGCGCCCGCGGCCCAGATGAGCGCGCCGCTGGCGCCCATGATGGCGAAGGCCCAGCGGCGGCGGCGCAGGAAGCCGGCCAGCGAGCGCTGGTAGGCGGCGGCCAGCCGGTTGAAGAAACGCTCGGTGACCTCGAAGAAGCGGCTGTGCTTCGTCTTGCGGCGCAGCATGCGCGCGCTCATCATGGGGGTGAGGGTGAGGGAGACCACCGCGCTGATGAGCACCGAGCCGGCCACCACGATGCCGAACTCGCGGAAGAGGCGGCCCGTGAGCCCGCTGAGGAAGATGATGGGCAGGAAGACCGCCGCCAGCGTGATGGTGGTGCTGATGATGGCGAAGGTGATCTCCTTGCTGCCCTCGTGGCCGGCCCGCATCGGGTCCATGCCGCCCTCGATCTTGGCGTAGATGTTCTCCAGCACCACGATGGCATCGTCCACCACGATGCCGGTGGCCAGCACGATGGCGAGCAGCGTGAGGATGTTGATGCTGAAGCCCGCCACGTACATGATGAAGAAGGCGCCGATGAGGGAGATGGGGATGGCCACCACGGGGATGAGCGTGGTGCGCCAGTCGCGCAGGAAGAGGAAGATGACGAGCACCACCAGGCCGAAGGCGATGAGGATGGTCTCCTCCACCTCCAGGATGGCGGCGCGGATGCCCACGGTGGTGTCGAGGGCGATGTTGTAGCGGAGGTCGGCGGGGAGGTCCTTCTTGATCTGCGCCACGCGCTTGTGGAACTCGTCGGCGATGGCCACGTAGTTGCTGCCGGGCTGGGGGGTGACGGCCACGGCCACCTGGGGCACGCCGCCGTTGCCGCGCAGCAGGCTGCGCTCGTTCTCGGGCCGCAGCTCGGCCAGGCCCACGTCCTTGAGCTTGATCACGCGCCCGCCGGCATCGCGCAGGATGAGGTCGTTGAACTGCTCGGGGGTGGTGAGGCGGCCCAGGGTGCGGATGCTGAGCTCGGTGCGGAAGCCTTCGATGCGGCCGGCGGGCAGCTCCACGTTCTCGCGGTCGAGCGCGGCGCGCACATCGGCCGGGGTGATGCCCAGGCCGGCCATCTTCACGGGGTCGAGCAGCAGCTTCATGCTGTACTTCTTCTCGCCCCAGATGTTGATGGCGCTCACGCCGGGGATGGTCTGCAGCCGCTCCTTGAAGACGTCGTTGGCGATCTGCGAGAGCTCCAGCATGCTGCGCTCATCGCTCTGGATGGTCATCGACAGGATGGGGTTGCTGTCCGCATCGCTCTTGGCCACGATGGGCGGCTCCACATCGGCAGGCAGGTTGCGCACGCTGCGGCTCACGCGGTCGCGCACGTCGTTGGCGGCGGCCTCCAGGTCCACGTCCAGCTCGAACTCCACGGTGATGGTGCTGCGGCCGTCGCTGCTCACGCTGGTGAGGGTGCGGATGCCGGCGATGCCGTTGATGCTCTCCTCCAGCACCTCGGTGATCTGGCTCTCCACCACATCGGCGTTGGCGCCCACGTAGTTGGTGGTGACGGTGATGATGGGCGGGTCCACGCTGGGGTACTCGCGCACGCCGAGGAAGGTGAAGCCGATGCCGCCGAACAGCACAATCAGGATCGAGATCACCGTGGCGAGCACGGGCCGGTTGATGCTGATGGAGCTGATGGTCATGCGTGCAAAGTCCCGGGGTGAATGGCGAATGGGAGTTGGTGAATGGTGGCTCCTTGGACTACGCGCCGTTCGCCGACCCCTGTTGGATGTTCATCGTTCGCCATTCGATCTCCCCTGTTCACCATTGACTGTTCGCCACTCACCTTTTCGCTATTCACCATCCACCCATTCGCCATTCACCATTCACCATTCACCATTCACCATTCACCATCCACCATTCACCCATTCGCCATTCACCATTCACCATTCACCTGTTCACCATTCACTTCTCCGCATTCGCCTTCTTCTCCGCCTGTCCGCCCAAGGGCCGCACCGCCGCCCCGTCGCGCAGGGCCAGCAGGCCGGTGACGATCACCGAGTCGCCCGGCTGCACGCCGCTGGTGAGCTGCACGCGCTCGGCGGTGCGCAGGCCCAGCTGCACGCGGGCGCTCACGGCGGTGCCCCCCTTCATCAGCAGCACCTTCTGGCCCTGGATGTCGGGGATCAGCGCCTCGGCGGGGATCACCAGCGCGTCGGGGATGCGCTGCAGCCGCACCTGCACCTTGGCGAAGGCGCCGGGGATCAGGCGGCCGTGGGCGTTGCCGGTGCGGGCGCGCACCTTCACCGTGCGGGTGGCGGCGTCCACGCTGGGGTCCACCGCGTACACGGCGCCGGTGTAGGTGGCGGTATCGCCCTCCAGGGTGAAGGTGATGGCGGAACCCGGCGCCAGGCTGCGGCCGTAGCGCTCGGGCACGGCGAACTCCACCTTCATGGGGTCGGTCTGGTGCAGCCGGGCGATGGGCGTGCCGGCCGCCACGAAGCCGCCTTCGCTCACGCTGCGCAGCCCCACCCGGCCGCCGAAGGGCGCGCGAATCACGCTCTTGGCGATGCGCGCGCGCAGGTCGTCGGCATCGGCCTGCAGGCCGGCCACCGCGGTGCGGGCGGCATCGTACTGCTCCTGGCTGATGCCGCTCACGGCGAGCAGCTGCTGCTTGCGGGCCTCGTCCTCCTGCGCCAGGCGCAGCTGGGCCTCCGCCTTGCGCAGCTGCGCCTGCAGTTCGTCGTCGTTGATGCGCAGCAGCACCTGCCCGGCGCTCACCGGGCCACCCTCCTCGAAGCCGATGTGCGTGATGCGGCCGGCCAGCTCGCTCACCAGTTGCACCTCCTCGTTGGCCAGCAGGGTGCCGGTGGCCACCAGGGCATCGTCCAGGGGCTCGCCCTGCAGCACGTGCACGCCCACGGCCATGGGGGGCATGGCACCGCCGCCCTTGGTCTGCTCATCGCTGCCTCCGCAGGCCGCCAGCAGCAGGGGGGCGGCGGCGAGGATCCAGGCCTTGCGCATCATGGGTGTACGCGTTTGGTCGTCACGGTCGCGGGGCCATCCGCCGGACGCAGGTTGTTCACGATCATCATCAGGTGCTCCATGAAGGCGGCGCGCTCGCTCTTGCGCACGCCGCGCAGGGCCTCCTCGTTCAGTTCGGCGTAGGCCTTGCGGATGGCCCGCACGGCGGGCCGCGCCTTGGGCGTGAGCTTCACCAGGTGCTTGCGGCGGTCGCCTGCGCAGGCGCAGCGCTCCACGTAGCCCTTGCCGCCCAAGTGGTCCAGCGCGCGGGTCATGGCCACCTTGTCCAGGTCCAGCTTGTCGGCCAGCTCCTGCTGGCTCAGCGCGCCGTGCCCCTCCTCGATGGTGAGCAGCACGTAGAACCAGTGCGTGATGTCCAGGCCCTCCAGCTTCTGCTGGAGCCGTGCGAAGTATTGGTGCGCTGCGATGGAGCACCAGTAGCCGATGGACGAGGTGGGCATGGCCGTTGCGTTCGTAATGGTTACAAATGAAACCAAAGGCTTGTTCGGCCGGGCGCTTCATTTGTTAAGGTTCCGCAAACGGGCGCTCGGCGCGGCCGCGCCATCGATGCCACGCCTGCCCAGGGCCCGGAGGCCAAGGTGCCGCGCATGCGCGCGGGGCGGAGCGCCAGCGTGTGGCGCTGCCGGTGGGCCTCGCGCGGGTGCGGGGCGCTGCGGGAAGCAGGGGGCGCCTAATCCCCTTTGATGATCCGCCGGGCGGTGCTCCCCGCTTCGTCGCTGACGCGCACCACGTAGATACCGGCCGGCAGGGCGTGGAGCGCGAGGCTGCGCTGCGTGTCACCCGCGCGGAACGAATCAGCGAGCATCACCCGGCCATCGGGGGCGAGCACATCGATCCAAGCGGTGCCGCCGCTGGCGCGCTGCAGCGTGAGGGCACCCGCTGTGGGGTTCGGGAAGGCCGACCATGCGTGGGCCTCCGTGTCGTGGATCGCGGTGAAGGCATCGCCGTCCAGGAGGCTCCCGCCCACGAAGTAGGACCCATTGGCGTAGGTGGTGAGCCTGACCTCGAGGATGGGGAATGCGATGCCCGGCGCGAACCACTGCTGGCGGTGGAACCGGGTGGTGTCCTCACCGGGCCCCGTGGTCTCGATGCTGGTGTGCCATTGGGTCACGTGCTTCACATCGGTGAAGGTGCCGTAGGGGAGGATGAGCGTCCCGGTGGCGTCGTGCGTCACGTAGCCCGACCCGCAGAAGTGGTATTGGACGCCCAGTCCGTCTGACCAGAAGCAGTAGTCGTCCCACAGGGTATCGCCGAGCTGCATCGGCAGCCCATAGGCGAGCTCCGGGTCGTCGAATGCATAGGTCAGCACGGGCCCCGCGCTGCCCACCTCGCTCACGCGGTCCACCTGCACCTCGTAGAAGCGGTCGATGATGTAATCGTCATTGTCGCCTTGGATGGAGCGGATCACGCGGTTGGCCGTCGGATGGTCCGGGAGGGCGGGCGCCTCATCGGGCTCGATCACCAGGAAGGTCACATCGTCGGTGCTGTCGACATCGGTCCACGCATAATCCCACAGCACGCCCGGGCCTTGCAGGGTGTCCCACGGGAAGAGGTCTGCGATCTGGTAGTGGTGGAAGCTGCTCCCCACGGGGGCGAGCAGCTCGGCGGTGGAGAGCCCTTGCGCGCGCGGCAGGCCGCGGAAGACGATGGCGCACACGAGCGCGATGGCGATGCGGGGCATGAAGCGTAGGGTGCGTTGCATGAGCAGGTTGTTTCAACCAAGGTGAGCGTGGGTGTGCCGCTGCACCACGGCCGCGTGAGGAGCGGCATGCACCAGCAGAGCAGCGTATGCGCTGGGGACGGTAGGTTGAAAGGTTGGGCCAACCATCCGTCACCTACGCAACGCCAGCGCACGGAATCCGCCCATCGGCGGGCAGGTCGGAGCACCTTGCGTCCACCCCTCGGCGCACCCATGCTGCAGAACCTCCTCCTCACCGGCTTCCGCAACCTCTGGAAGCAGAAGCGCTACGCGCTCATCAACCTGCTGGGCCTGGCCACGGGCATCGCATGCTTCGTGCTCATCGGGCTCTACGTGCAGTACCAGCGCAGCTTCGACCGTTTCGTGCCCGATCATGAGCGCGTGTACCGCGTGGTGGGCAAGATCGAGATGGAGGGGCAGGGCGAGCACAGCAGCAGCATGGTCTTCGGGCTGGGGCCCACGCTCTACGCCGACCATCCGGAGCTGGTGGAACGCTACTGCCGCTGGTTCGATTTCCAGGACCCGCAGCACACGCTGAAGGTGGGCGACAGCCTCAGCACCGACCGCATGTTCACCGAGAGCGGGCTGTACCTGGTGGACAGCACCGTGTTCGAGCTCTTCGGTTATCCGCTCGTGCAGGGCGATCCGAGGACGGCGCTCACCAAGCCCGGCAGCATCGTGCTCAGCCAGGAGCTGGCGAAGAAGTACTTCGGCGATGCCGACCCCATGGGCCGGATGATGAAGTGGGACAACGCCATGGATGTGCAGGTGACGGGCGTGCTGGGCGAGCTTCCGCGCAACTCGCACATCCGCTTCGAGGGGCTGGTGAGCATCTACACCATCCTGCAGTACTGGAAGAAGATCGAGCGCAACAATTGGGTGTGGAACCCGTGCTGGACCTACGTGCGGCTGAAGGAGGGCGTGACCGAAGCGGAGGCGGAGCGCGTCTTTCCGGCCTTCATCCAGAAATACTACCCCGACTTCCTCAAGGACCAGATCGGCCACGAGCTGCAGCCGCTGGCGGACATCCACCTCACCAGCAAGCTCGACTTCGAGATGCGGCAGAACGGCGACAAGGGCAGCGTGAACATCCTCTGGGCCATCGGCTTCTTCATCCTGGTGCTGGCCGCCGTGAACTTCATGAACCTGGCCACGGCGCGCAGCGCGTACCGGGCCCGCGAGGTGGGCGTGCGCAAAGCGGCGGGGGCGGCGCGCGGCCAGCTCATCGCCCAGTTCCTGCTGGAGAGCGTGCTCATGAGCATGCTCGCTGCGCTGATCGCCCTGCTGCTGATCAAGCTGCTGATGCCGGCCTTCAATGAGCTGGCGGGTGAGATGATCCCGCTGCCGACGATGCTGGTGCCCGGCGTGCTCGGCCTCGCGGTGGTGCTCGGCCTGCTCAGCGGCATCTACCCGGCCTTCTTCCTCAGCAGCTTCCAGCCGGCGGTGGTGCTGAAGGGGAACAGCGGCGGCACCTCGCGCGGGCAGGCGCTGCGGAAAGCCCTGGTGGTGGTGCAGTTCGCCATCGCGCTGGTGCTCATCATCGGCACCGTCTTCGTGAAGCGCCAGCACGACCACCTGCGCACCGTGGACCTCGGATTCACCAAGGAGCAGGTGGTGCTCATCCCCGTGCGCGCGCCCATGGCGGATGTCTACCTGGCGGTCTACCCCGAGCTGAAGAAGATCAGCGGGGTGAAGGCCGTGAGCTGGGCCAACGACATCCTCGGCAAGAAGCACAACACCCACGAGTTCAACTGGGGCACCATGGAGCAGGGCAAGTGGACCTACCTGCCCGCGCTCTACGTGAACCCCGAGTTCCAGCGGGCCATGGACATCGAGCTGCTCGCCGGTCGCTGGTTCAGCCGCGACTTCCCCGGCGATGATTCCCTGAGCGTGGTGATCAACGAGACCTTCGCCCGGCAGCTGCACCCCGATGATCCCGCCAAGGCCATCGGCGAGCGCATGGACACGCCGCATGGCGAGGAGCGCGTGATCGGCGTGGCGAAGGACTTCGCCTTCGATCCGCTCTTCAAGGCCGTCGCCCCATTCGTGTTCGACATGACCAATGACATTACGCAGTGGCTCCGGTACATCTACATCCGCACCGAGGGCGGCGACCCCAGGCCCGTGATCGAGGCCGCGCGCAAGGAATGGAACGCGCGCACCACCAACTTCCCCTTCGAGTACCAGTTCCTCGACGATCAGCTCAACATGCAGTACGAGGCGCAGGGCCGCCTGGCGCAGCTCGTCGGCATCTTCTCCCTGCTCGCGGTCTTCATCGCCTGCCTTGGCCTCTTCGCGCTCGCCAGCTGGACGGCCGAGAAGCGCACGCGCGAGATCGGCATCCGCAAGGTGATGGGCGCCGACACGCTGCGCATCACCTGGGAGGTCACCCGCGATTTCCTCCTGCTGGTGCTCGTGGGTGCGCTGGTGGCGGTGCCGCTCGCGTGGTTCGGCGTGGGCCGCTGGCTGGAGAACTTCGCCTTCCGCACGCACATCGAGCCGCTGGTGTTCCTCGGTGCGGGACTGGTGGTGCTGCTCATCGCATCCTTCACGGTGAGCTTCCGGGCGATAAGGGCGGCGCAGACGGATCCGGTGAAGGCCTTGCGGCACGAGTAACCGAACGAACATGGATCGAAGGCACTTCCTCGCCACTACCGCCCTCGGCTTGCCGCTCGTGGGGGCGCTACCCCTGCACGCCCAGAACCTCGCCGGCAACGACAAGCCCCCGCGCTTGCCGGACGAGCTGGTGAAGGAGTTCGTGCGCGTGGGCCATGGGGAGTTCGATGCCGTGAAGCGCATGCTCGACGAGCAGCCCGGGTTGCTGAACGCGTGCTACGACTGGGGCGGCGGCGACTTCGAGACCGCCTTGGAAGCCGCCGGCCATGTGGGCAGCCGCGAGGTGGCGGAGTTCCTGCTGGCGCGCGGTGCCCGGCCCAACATCTTCGTGCTCACCATGCTGGGGCAAACCGCCGTGGTGAAGTCGCAGCTTGCAGCGTTCCCGCATCTCTTGCGCGCAAAGGGGCCGCACGGGCTCTCGTTGCTGCACCATGCCGCGCGCGGCGGTGAGCGCTCCGCTGAATTGCAGGAGCACTTCGCGCTGCTCGGGTTGACGGAGATGCGGTTCCCGCTGCCGTGAGCCGTGCAGGCGAGGAGGAGCCCCACCGCGACCAGGGCGGTGCTGGAGCGCAGCAACACACGGCCGGGCCTGCTCTTCCAGAAGCGATGGCGTGCGCGCCAGCGGATGGCCTGATCCATGCCGCCTCAGGATCCCTCAGTACTGGCCTCGCTGCAGCTGCTTGCCGGAGCTGTCATAGGCCACTTTCCACTTCGGCTGGCCTTTCTGCTTCAGTTCAACGACGTACGAGACGGTGCCGTCAATCGTGATGCGGTCCACGTCATCCATGCGGTAGCCGGGGAACTCCGTGGCGATGGTGCTTGCCACCCCGGCAGGCAGGTCGCTCGCGGAGGTCTCCTCCTCATGCCGCAGCAGCTTGCCGCTGCCATCGTACCACGCCTCGTGGTCGGTGAAGAGCAGGCCGGTCTCGAACTCCACCTTGTATTGCGTGCCCTTGAGGTCCCAATCCACGTCCATGGCGTTCGGGAAGGCCATGGTGAAGGCGCTCAGCACGGGCGCGGGCACCTGCGATGGCTGCAGGTCCTGGGCCTTGGCGGCGGTGCTGATCAAGGCGGCGCCGGCGATGGCGAGGCCCAGCGTGCGGGCCGATCGGCGGGTGTGCTTCATGGTGCAAGGTGTTTGATGCACCAAAAGGAAGCAGGCGATCGGGAAGGAATTGGGAAGGATGCTTCAGGCCGTGGCTTCCAGGCGCATCACATGCCCGTCATCGAACGCGTAGGTGATGCGCAGGCCGTACAGTTGCGCGATGGCGTTCGCGATGGCGAGCCCCAGGCCTGTTCCTCCGTCGGCGGTGGTCTCCTTGTGGAAGCGGCCGAAGATGCGCGCGGGATCCAATGGCCCTGATGCAGCCGTGTTGCGGATGGTGAGGCCCGTGGCATCGACCTGGGCCTTCACCGTGCCGCCTGGCACATTGTGCATGATGGCGTTCTTCACGAGGTTGTTGAGCAGGATGCGCGCGAGGCCGGGGTCCATGGAGCGCACCAGGTCGCCATCGGCCTGCACGCCCAGTTCCACCTGGCGATGCGCCGCTAGATCGGCGAACTCCTCCGCCACATCCCGCAGCAGCGCGGTGAAGGAGATGGGCTGTTCATCGGGAAATTGCCGGTTCTCGATGCGGGCGAGCAGCAGCAGGGACTTGTTCAATCGCGTCAAGCGCTCCAGGGAGGCGATCACCTCGCCCACGGCGGCCATGCGCTCCTCCTCGCTCGCAGGGCGTTCGGCCAGGAGCTCCAGCCTGTTGATGGCGATGGCCAAGGGCGTCTGCAGCTCATGCGCTGCGTTCTCGGTGAAGGCCCGCTGGTTCTCGTAGGTGTCCATGGCGTGGCGGACGAGCGCGCTGGCGGCCGCCTTCAGTTCCCTGAACTCGCTGACCTCCGTGGGCACATCGGCCAGCGAGCGGCCCGATCCGAGACGGAAGCCCTTGAGCTGGTCGAGGATCGCATGGAAGGGCCGCCACACGCGCCGCAGCACCACGTTGTTCACGATGATGATGGTGAGCAGCAGGGTGATGTAGAGGCCGATGAGCGCCGCAAGGATGTCCTCGATCAGGTCGTCCTCCTCCACCGTGCTGGTGTAGATGCGCAATTGCTGATAGCCGCCGTTGTAGGGGAAGGACTTGGTGAGCAGCCGCACGGGCTCCTGCTTCCCCTCGCTGGGGACGAAGAGCACGGTGTCGCGGTAGCTGGTCTTCACTTTCTGCGCCACCGGCGCGAAGGCGAAGCCGTGGAGGCCGAGGTCGTGGATCCGCAGCAGGGTGCTGTCCTGTTCCAGCCGGTGGCGGATGATTTCCTCCTGGTCCTCCAGCCCTTCGTCTATGCTGTCCACCACGGCATGGCGCACGATGAAGAAGAAGGCCACGGCCCAGGCCGCCAGCACGAGCAGCAGCACGACGGAGAGGTGCAGCAGCGAGCGGTTCAGCAGCCTCATGCCTCCACCAGTTTGTAGCCGATGCCGTACACCGCCTGGATCTCCAGCGCGGCGCCGCTCTGCTTCAGCTTCCTGCGCAGGTTCTTGATCTGCGAGTAGATGAAGTCGAGGTCGTCACCGGCATCGGCATGGTCGCCCCACACGTGTTCGGCCAGGGAGCCGCGGGAGACGAGGCGGTCCTTGTTCAGCATCAGGTGCAGCAGCGTGTCGAACTCCTTGCGGTTCAAGGTGAGCTCGGCGTCATCCACCTGCACGCTGCGCGCGTCGGGGTCCATGCGCAGGTTGGCGGCGCTGATGGTGCTGTTTCCACCGAGGGCCTTCCGGCGCAGCACGGAGCGCACGCGGGCGTTCAGCTCGGCAATGTGGAAGGGCTTGGTGAGGTAGTCGTCCGCCCCGAGGTCGAGTCCGGTGAGCTTGTCATCGAGGGAGTCCTTGGCGGAGATGATGATCACGTTGCCCCCTGCGCCAGCGGCCTTCATGCCGCGCAGCAGGTCGAAGCCACTGCCGCCGGGCAGCATGATGTCCAGCAAGATCAGGTCGTAGCTGTGGTCGGCGAGCTTCAGCCGGGCGGTCCGGTGGTCGCAAGCGAGCTCCACCACATGGTGCTCGCGCTCCAGCGACCGGGCGATCACATCGGCCAGGCCGGGCTCATCCTCCACCACCAGGATCTTCATGGAGTCAAAGCTACCGGGCGGATGTGGGAAGGAAATGGGGATTCGCATTCCAGAATGATCCCCGATTCGGATCATGCCTTTGCGTGCATGAATCCCATCCCCTCACCCCTCCATCAGCTGCTCGCGGGTTGTGTCCTGGCATTCGGCCTCTCGGTGCCGTCGATGGCCCAGGTGACCGATGACCGCGGCATTGCCGACCTGGTGCGCGAGCAATGCCCCGCCGCCGATATCCTCAGCATCGAACGCTCCGGGTCCGGCCTGGTGGAAGTGGAATACCTCTGCGGAGCCGAATTGGTGGAGGCCGGGATCAGCAACGGGCGGGTGACCTACCTGGAGCGTGAGGTGCGGCCCGATGCCGCCGTGATGGAGCGGATCGAGAAGGCAATCGCCAAGCACCATGCGGGATGGGCCTTGGACGAGATCGGATTGGTGGCCGCCGTGGATACCAGCTTCCTGAAGGTGGAGATCATGCTGGATGGCGTGGAGCAGAACCTCTACTTCACCACCACGGGCCGCAAGTACAAGCCAACAGCGCTGCTCGTCTCGGACAAGTGGAGCTTGTTCAGCCTGCGCGGACAGGACCTTCCCCGCCTCGGGTATGACCTGCTGGACCCGGATACCGTGCATGAACTGCCGGACCTGCTTCGCGAGGTCTCGGGCATCGCGATGGCGGACGATGGTAGCGTGCTCTGCGTGCAGGATGAGCTGGGCGCCGTGTTCACCTACGACCTGCGCGATGGGCGCATCACCGATGTGCTGCGTTTCACCGACGTGGGCGATTTCGAGGACATCGCCGTGCACGGCGATACCATCGTTGTGCTGCGCAGCGATGGCCATCTGGTGTACCTGGATCGTCGGGGTCGGACGGTGATCCACGAGCAGATGCCCGCGCTGGCATCGCTCAACCAGGAGGGGCTCTACCTCGATGCGGCCACCGGCGAGGCGCACATCGTGAGCAAGGATGCGCCCGTGACCGGTCCCGCAGAGGACCGGCAGGTGCAGCGCATCGGCCGCAATGGCCGCGTACAGGTGGTGCGGACCCTCAGCAGCGCGGGTGTGGCGCAGGCCCTTGCGCGCATCAGCCCCGCGATGGCGGGTCCTGGGCTGCACTTCCAGCCCTCCGCCGCGGGCATCCACCCGATCACGCAGGCCCTCTATGTGCTCTCCGCGAGCGATCGCCTCCTGGTCGTCTTCGATGGCACGGAGACGGCCGTGCATCCGCTGCCTGCCGAGGTCTACTTCAAGCCCGAGGGCCTCGCCTTCCTCACCAACGGTGACCTGCTCATTTCCTCAGAGGGCGACAAGAAGGGCATGGCCAAGGGCTGCATCATGCGCTTCGCATACAACGCGCTTCGTTGAGAGCGGCTCGGGCCGGCATGCGCGCGGGGAGATCCATGCGCTACCGCGCCCGTCGGAACAGGATCGCCGCTGCTGCTGCCAGCAAGGCGATGAGCATCCAGCCCGCACCCGGCTCGCTCATGGGGGTGAGCGCTTCGTTCGCCGCATCGAGCGAGGCCGCGCCGTTCAGCAGCTCCTCCTGCTTCTTCAGCAGGGCATTGCGCTGCGCCTCGTTCTCCAGGCAGATCCAGGCCGTCACGGGCAGCAGCACCTGCGCACGGAAACTGGCGCCCACCAGCTCGCGGGCCGCCACGGGCAGCTGTGCGGAGCGCAGCAGGTGCGCCTGCCAGCGGGCGTGCATCCACAGCCCCTGCTGCCACGGGGTGGGTAGCGCCTCGTTCAGCCGGCCCGCATGCGGCAGGTCGAGCAGCACGCCGCCGCCGGGCGATGCCGGGAGGTAGCCGAGCGGGCGCTGCGCATCGGGCCAGGCGTGCACCGGCGGCACGGTGATGCCGGTCGGCTCGGTGTTCACCTGCCGGAGCGGATCGTGCAAGCGGCGCTCGCTCAGGTAACCGGACCCGCCCAGCACGTGGAAGCGGTCCCCTTCGGGCAGGCACGCGGCCGCGGCCGACAGGTCCTCCAGCAGCACGCCCAGGCTGGCGGGGTCGTGCGGCGGCACGCTCGGCGCCAGCACGATCACGGGCGCCTCGGCCCCCGGCTGCAGGCAGGCGCCCACGAGGATGCGGCGGATGATGCGGTCGGTGAAGCAGCCGCCCCGCCCGGCGTGGTGGCTGAAAGCGCGCAGCGCCGCCTTCTCATAGGGCAGGCTGGTGCCGTAGGCATCGGCGATGTGCAGCGTGACGCGGGCGGTGTCAAGGCCCTCCGCACGGACGAAGGCCTGCAGCCGCTCGATCACCTCGGGGCGGCGGCCGCGCTGGCCTTCGGTGCCGTCCACGATCAGGTGCACGTGCGGGGAGCGCTGCACCAAGGGCAGGGCCCGCTTCGCCGCCGCCGTGAGGTAGGCGGCGCCCGGCGCACGCGCGGCGGAATCCGCCGGCAGCGCGGCATGGCTGGTGTCGCCCAGCGCCAGCAAGGTGTCGCCGATGCTCAGCGCGATGGGCTCCTTGTGCAGCACCGCGATGCCGGAGGCCCGGCGCTGGCCGGCCTCCACGGGGAAGACGCGCAGTTCCAGGCAATCGGGTGCCGTATGCCGCAGCAGGCTGGGGTCGCGGCGCACGTCCACGATGCTGTTGTACACCCATTGCGCGGCGCGCCGCTCGGCCAGGAGGCCCGGCACGGTGTCGCCCTCGATCACCAGGTAATGGCCGGTCACCCAGGCACCGGCCGGCAGGCGGATGGCGGTGGTGTATTCCTCCTGCCCCGCGCCGGTATTGCGGATGCCGAGGTGCACCAAGGAGCGCCATGCCTGCTGCCCCTCCTCGTAGCGGCTTTCCACCCGCGCATCCGCCAGCGCGGTATTGGCGCCGGACGGCAGGGTCCGGCGAGTGGGCGGCGGTGCAGGCCGTGCGTCGAGGAACACGCGGCGGAGGATGGCCGCCCGCTCTTCGCTCAGGGTGAGGCTGCCGAGGACGATGCGGTTGTAGAACGGGGTGAGGAAGGGCGTGTGGGTGCGGCTCCAGCTGCCGCCCGAGCGGTTGGCCTCCACCCGGTCCAGCACGTGGGCCAGGCGTTCCGCATCGATGGGCCGCACCGGCATGGAGGGGTCGGCCTCGAACACGTGGCGCAGCGCGCCATGCAGCGCCGTGCGGTGCTGAAGGAAGGCGATCGTGACCACGGCGGGCAGCGCGCCCAGGGCTGCGGCGAACACCGCGGCCAGCTTCAGCGGCTGATGGTGCGCGAGCAGGAAGCGGGCATCGGCGATGAGCATCCGTGCCTGCACCGCGAAGAGCAGGAGCGGGGCCAGCAGCAGGAGCCCTATGCCGAAGAAGAGGATGGCCAGGACGCTCAGCGGCAGCAGGGGGAGGAAGAGCACGAAGAAGTAGAGCACGTAGCTGAAGCCGGCGCTGCGCAGCGCGAATTGGATGAGCCGCACCGCGGGCTGCGTGCTCGAGGGCCACAGCACCGCCCCGGCATTCAGCAGGGCCGCCAGCCAGAAACCCGGATGGGAGAGGTCGCCGAAGGGCCGATGGATGTGGCTGAAGAAGGCCGGGAAGCGCCCTTCGTTGAGCGCAAGGCCGAGCAGGGGGAGCACCAGCGCCACCAGCGCGCGCACCGCGATGGCGAGGCCCTGCCGATCGCCATGGCGCATCACCAGCGCGAGCACCCCGCGGAGCAGGAGGAAGAGGAAGCCGATCACCAGCGCGGCGCCGACCACCGCCCACGCATGGCCCTCGAAGGGCCCGGCGGCGCGGAACGGTGCAATGAGCTGGAAGCCGAGGAAGACCGCGATGGGGATGGCGGCCGCCAGCAGCAGGTCGCGCCAGGGGCGCTGCGCCGCGCCATCGGGGAGCGAGGTCCGCACCAGCACGAACAGCGCATGCACCAGCGGCACCGCGAGCAGGCGGAAGGCATAGAACGGGGCATCCTCCGGCAGCATCCAGCGCGGAACCTCGCTGGGGAACAGGTGATCCATGCGCTCGCCGAAGAGGAGCAGCAAGGGCACGTAGGCAACGAAGGCGAGTGCACCGTAGAGGGCGCTCACCGCGGTTCCTCTCCACCATGCCCATGCGGCATAGAGCGTGGCCGCAAGGGCGGGTGCCGCCAGCCCGAAGGCCATCATGCGCCACGCCTCCAGGCTCTCCGCATCCAGCAGGGGCCTGGCTACGGCGAGGGCATCGGCATAGAGCACCGCGAGCGCTGCGGCCGGCAGCGTGTGAGCCAGGAGGATGCCGGCGGGGTGGAGCGTTGTGCGCATGGTTCAGGAACGGGGCCGATGCACGAGGAGGCGGTTGACGGTGACGGAGGCGATGACCAGTGCGGTGAGGAAGAAGACGGCGCCGATGCCCTCATGCAGCCGGGGCGGCAGCCCGAAACCCAGGCCCTGGAAGCCGCACAGGGTGAGGATGCGGCCGGCATTGACCGCCACCGTGAGCGGATAGGCCGCCAGCGCAAGCCCGAGGGCGGCCAACCGGCCCGGTCCGGCGGAGGCGGCGGTGCGCGCGGCGATCAGCCCGAAGCTGAGGAGTGCGGTGACCAGGAAGCCCATGCCCGCGCACGAGCGGTCGATGACGATGCCCAGGCCGCGGAGCTCCATGCCGGCGGCGGTGGCCATGGGCGCATCGCCGGCCAGCGCACCCACCAGCCAGGCCGCCGGGCGGATCAGGAAGCCGAGGTCCTCCGCCGTCGCCGTGCGCGCCCACCATTTCAAGCCCAGCCCGAGCAGGACCAGCGCTGCCGCGGGCAGCAGGGCGATGAGGCGGGCACGCGGCATGGATGCAAAGGAACCGAAGGATGCAACGGGGCGGCCCCGGGATCGGTACGTGGCGGTTGCCACCGGATCGTGAAGAAGATCGAATGGCCCCCTGCGGCCGAATCCGCCGAGCGGTACCTTTGCAGCGAACATGGCACAGACGACATTCGCGAGGACCGCTCCGGTCTTCTTCCAACGCCTCCGGGAAGTCACCGAGGCCTACTTCAAGGAGAACAACATCAGCAAGACCGGCGACTACAGGCTGTACCTGAAGACCGGCATCCTGGGGGCGGCACTGGCCGCCCTGTATGTGGTGCTCGTGTTCTTCACCCCGGCCTCCCCGTGGCTGGCGCTCGGCCTCTGCGCGCTCATGGGGCTCGTGGTGGCCAGCATCGGCTTCAACGTGATGCACGATGGCGCACACGGCAGCTACAGCCGGCGCAAGTGGGTGAACGAGCTGATGGCGCACAGCCTCAACTTCCTCGGCGGCAATGCCTACCTGTGGAAGCTCAAGCACAACGAGAACCACCACACCTTCACCAATGTGGAGGGGATGGACGATGACATCGACATCAAGCCGTGGATCCGGGTGCACCCCGGCCAGAAGCGCTACTGGTTCCACCGGTTCCAGCATCTGTACAGCCTGCTGCTCTACGGCACCACCTACCTCTTCTGGATCTTCTACAACGACCTGCGCAAGTACTTCAGCGGCAAGGTGGCCGACGGCACGCCGCTGCGCCCCATGAAGGCCAAGGACCACATCGTCTTCTGGGCCTCCAAGGTCTTCTACATCGGGCTGTTCCTGGTCCTCCCCATGTGGCAGGTCGGGGTGCTGCCCGTGCTCGCCGGCTATGGCGTCATGGTCTTCGTCGCCGGCATCGTCATCAGCGTGGTCTTCCAGCTCGCCCACGTGGTGGAGCATGCGGAGTTCGTGCACCCCGAGGGGGACGGGCACCGCATCGAGGCGGAGTGGGCGGTGCACCAGGTGGAGACCACCGCCAATTTCGCCACGCGCAACAGGGTGTGGAACTGGCTCTTCGGGGGCCTCAACTTCCAGATCGAGCACCACCTCTTCCCGCGGATCAGCCATGTGCACTATCCTGCGCTGAGCGTCCGCCTGCGCCAGGTGTGCGCCGAATTCGGCATCGAGTACCGCGAATTCCCCACCATGCGGAGCGCATTGCGCTCGCACCTCGCGCACCTGCGCCGGGTGGGCATGGCCTGAGGGCCGCCTTCGCGCCGCTCAGAACAGGCTGGTGAAGCCGAAGTGGACCTTGCCTCCACGGAGGAGGATGGGGTTGCTGAACTGCTGGCCCAGGGCATAGGTGAGGCCGAAGAGCCCCGCCTTGGTCTCGAAGGTGGTGCCGATGCCGAAGCCGCGCGGGGTGTCGGTGAGCAGGGTGCCGCGCGTGGCATCCTCCCACCAGGCCTGGTCCACGAACACGAAGAAGTTGGAGTTCTCCTCGTAGACGAAGCGGTACTCCACGGTGCCCACGGCGAAGGCCGAGCAGAAGATGGAGGCCTCGTCAGCCCCGCGCAGCGTTTTCAGGCCGCCGATCCGGTACAGCTCATTGCGGTACAGGTCGTCGTTCACCATCCAGCCGCCTTGCGCGGCGAACCGCAGCGTGCTGCGCCGCCGGATGGGCAGGTGCGCCACGGCCGAGCCCTCCAGCTCGTATTGCACGGTGCGCACCTCGGGCGGCGGTGCGGCGTCGCCGATCACCGCCGTGGTGGTGCGCTTGCGCCCTACGGAACCCTCCACGCGCACGCTGTGCCCGCTGCGCGGATTGAACCGGTAATCGAATCGCTCGCGCGAGAGGCCCAGGCCGTAGGAGAGCACGCGCACATCGGCCAGGCCCGCAGCGGCGATCAGGTCGCGCCCCAGCCGCTCGCTGCTCTTGCTGTTGACGAAGGCGCTCACCTTGTCGCCGCGCAGCAGGAGGTACTCGAGGGCGCCGCGGGCGGTCACTTCCAGGAAGGTGCTGTCGCGCTTGAAGAGCTTCAGGCTGGCATCGGTTCCGATCGGCGTATTCAGCGCGAAGGGCAGGTTGAAGCGCACCCGGAGGTCCTGCGTCGCATCGGCCAGGCTGCGCCAGTTGAGGTCGATGGCCTCGCCCCGCCGCAGGGCGTTGCGCAGGCGGAGGTCCAGGTCGCCCGTGAGCTTCACGTTGCCCGTCACCGGGTCGGGCTGCACGCCCAGGATGCCGTTCACGGAGCTGGCCTTCTTCGCATCGAGGAAGAGGTAGAGCTTCGTCTGGTCCTCGTTGAATTGCACATAGGGGCGCTGCCGCTGGGTCACGAACGGCAGCTCGCGCAGCCGGCGCTCCACGCCGCGCACCAGGCTCTCGTTGTAGGCATCGCCCGGGCGGATGCCGAGGTGGGTCTGCAGGTAGCGCATGCTGGTGCGCGCCGTGCCGCGCACCACCACGCTATCGAACCGCACGGCGCGTCCGCGGTCGAGCCGCACGGTGGCCCGCAGCCCGTCCGCATCGTGCCGCAGGCTGTCGAGTCGCACCCAAGCGAAGGGGTGGCCGTTGTCCTCGCAGAGGCGCAGCAGGTCCTCCAGCAGGCGCCGGGTCGCGGCCGGGCTCACCGGCCGGCCCGCGTAGAGCTTCTCCCTGAACCGGCTCTGGCTCGCGATCTCCACCGGGATCCCCGTGCCGCTGAGCTGCGCCCAGCGGTAGGCGCGACCGGGCACCAAGGCGCAGCGCGTGGTGTCGCCGCTGCGGATGCAGGTGTCGAGGCTGGCCTCCAGGTAGCCCTGGCCATGGAGGAAGGCGAGGAAGCCGGAGGCCGCCGCCGGCACGCGCTCCGCCGAGGGCAGGTCCATGGGCCGCGACCAGCGGGCGGGCAGCGCATCAGCGCCGGTGATGAGGAGCCTGTGGCGCTGTCCCGCGCACGCCCCCGCAGCCGCAAGGCCGGTGATCAAGGCGGCGGCGCGGATCGCGTTCATGGCAGCCGCCAATCGATCGTCGCTTTGCCCTGCGCCGCCAGGAGCTCGTTGGCCTGACTGAAGTGGCCGCAGCCGATGAAGCCCCGGTGGGCGGAAAGGGGAGAGGGGTGGGGGGCCTTCAGCACATAGTGCCGCTCATGGTCGATCAGGCCCTCCTTCTGCTGCGCGAAGCGGCCCCAGAGCAGGAAGACGATGCCCTCCTGCCGCTCCGAAAGCCGCTGGATGGCGGCGTCCGTGAAGCGCTCCCATCCGCGGCCCTGGTGCGATCCGGCTTGGTCGGCCCGCACCGTGAGGGTGGCATTGAGCAGCAGCACGCCCTGGCCGGCCCAGGAGGAGAGGTCGCCGTGGGGTGGCCTCCCCAGTCCCAGGTCGCGTTCGAGCTCGGCGAAGATGTTCTGCAGCGAAGGCGGCGGGGCGATGCCCTTGGGCACCGAGAAGCAGAGGCCGTGGGCTTGTCCGGGGCCGTGGTAAGGGTCCTGGCCCAGGATCACCACCTTCACGGCTTCGAAAGGCGTGGAGTTGAAGGCGTTGAAGATGTCGCGGCCGCGCGGAAACACCGCGTACTGGCGCAGTTCCGCTTCCAGGAAGGCCTTCAACTCGCTGAAGTAGGGCGCGTTGAACTCGCCCTCCAGCGCACGGTACCAGCCCTCGCCAATATTCGGGCGGCGCTCGGCGTTATCAGGCAGGGTGGAGGAATTCACGGATTACAGGCCTGCTTGTTGAAACATTTCCACGGCTCGTCCGTTCGAGGGGCTAAATTTGACCGCAAGACAGGCGTTCAAAGGTCCTAATCACCGGACACAAACCACGCAACGATGAAAAAGGCGCTTCTTGTATTGGCGGTGATCGCGGTGGGCGGCATGCTGCTCGCCTCCTGCGGCAGCACCCACTCCTGCCCGGCTTATGGCAAGGTGGCCAAGGTGCCCGCCGAAAAGGCCTGCTGAGCGGCGCCTATCCCCGTCGGAGATCGAAGCCCGGACCATCGGTCCGGGCTTACCTGTTTTCAGCGATAGGTGAAGCTCACCTCCTGCACCAGGTCGGGGTGCACGCTCATCGCCACCGGGCAGCCGTGCGCGGTGCGCTCCATGAGCGCGCGGTCGGCGGGGCTCAGCCGCGCGCCATCGAGGGCGATGCGCACCTCCACCCGCTGCACCCTCCGGGGGCCTGAGGCCATGTGCTTCACCACGTGGGCCGTCATGCCCGTCAGCTCGATCCCGTTGTCGCGGGCCACGATGTCCATCGTGGTGAGCATGCAGGTGGCCAGGGCGGTGGCCAGGAGGTCCGTGGGGGAAAAGGCCTCGCCCCGGCCCTTGTTGTCCACCGGGGCGTCGGTGACGAAACGCTGTCCGCTGCGCACGTGCAGGGCCTCGGTCCGCAGTTCGCCGAGGTGGGTGATGATGGCGGTATCCATGGTCGGGCGGGTCGGTGCCAAGGTAGGTGCACCGGTCGCCGATGGCTTAGCTTTGTTCACCCATGCCGTTCCGGTCCGCTCTGCTCGCCTTCCTGCTGGTGACGGCATGCCCTGCGCTGGCGCAGCAGACCATCTACGAGGAGACCCGCGTGCCCTTCCGCAGGGAGATCTACGGCGGATTCATGCTCCACGGCGACGGCTGGGGCGCCCACTTCCACCATGCGAAGTACCGAACCGCAACGGACCGCCGGTTGCTGAGCGTGGAGGTGGTAAGCATGAAGCACCCCAAGGAGGTGAAGAGCTTCAACCCCTACTACGAGGACTCCCGGGGCTACTTCTACGGCAAGGCGAACGCCTTCGTGATACTGCGCCCCACTTACGGCCGCAAAGTGCAGATCACCGACAAGATCCGGCGCTCGGGCGTCGAGCTCAATTACCTCTGGGGCATCGGCCCTTCCATCGGGTTCCTCAAGCCGGTGTATCTGGAGATCGGCAAGCCTGACAACATCCCCTACGAGACCTTCGTCATCGAGCGGTACGATCCGGCCGTGCACAATGTGCAGAACATCTATGGCCGGGCATCATGGCTCAACGGGCTGGCCGAGACGAGCCTGCGCCCCGGCGTCTTCGGCCGGGCTGCGCTCAACTTCGAGTATTCCGGGCACACCACCGGCATCAAGGCCATCGAGGTGGGCGCCACCATGGATGCCTTCCCGGTCACGGTGCCCATCATGGCGGAACTGGAGGGGGTGGAGAACAAGCAGTTCTTCCTGGAGTTCTATATCGCCATCCAGTTCGGCAAGAAGTACGTGCAATGAGCGAAGAGACCATCGCGGAACCCGTTGAGCGCGTGCGGAAGCCGGATTGGCTGCGCGTGAAGCTCCCCACCGGCGAGAATTACCGCAAGGTGGCCGGCATCGTGGGCGAGCACAAGCTCCACACCATCTGCCAGAGCGGGAACTGCCCCAACATGGGCGAATGCTGGGGCGCCGGCACCGCCACCTTCATGATCCTGGGCAACGTGTGCACCCGCAGCTGCGGCTTCTGTGCCGTGGCCACCGGCCGGCCCGAGGCCGTGGACCCCTTCGAGCCCGCGCGCGTGGCCCGCAGCGTGGAGCTGATGGGCGTGAAGCACTGCGTGATCACCAGCGTGGACCGCGACGACCTGAAGGATGGCGGCAGCGACATCTGGGCCAGGACCATACGCGCCATCCGCCGCCGCAGCCCGGGCACCACCATGGAGACCCTGATCCCCGACTTCCAAGGGAAATGGGAGAACCTGCAGGTGGTGCTCGATGCCGCGCCCGAGATCCTCAGCCACAACCTGGAGACCGTGCGCCGCCTCACCAAGGAGGTGCGCATCCAGGCCAAGTACGACCGCAGCCTCGAGGTGCTCATGCGCGCCAAGCGCGCCGGTCTGCGCACCAAGAGCGGCATCATGCTCGGGCTCGGCGAGAGCGAGCAGGAGGTGCTCGAGGCCATGGACGACCTGCGCAGCGTGGGCGTGGACATCCTCACCCTGGGGCAGTACCTGCAGCCCACCAAGGAGCATCTGCCCGTGGCGGAGTTCGTACACCCTGACCGCTTCGCCCGGTTCAAGGAGATCGGGCTGGCCAAGGGCTTCCGCTATGTGGAGAGCGGACCATTGGTTCGCAGCAGCTACCACGCGGAGAAGCACATGTTCTGAGATGGGGTTGTCCGTGGACCGTTGTCGGCTGTCCGTCAGCCGACCGACAGCCGACAGCGGACAACCGTGCCCTGACAACCCTGATCCGACCACACAAGCACCAAACCCATGAGGATCGCCATCAACGGATTCGGCCGCATCGGACGTGTCACCGCGCGCCTGCTCCTGCAGCGGAACGATGTGGAGCTGGTGGCCGTGAACGACCTCACGGACAACCGCACGCTCGCCCACCTGTTCAAGTACGATTCGGTGCACGGCGTCTATCCTGGGGACGTCGGCCATGATGAGGAGCACCTTCATCTGGGCAGGCGAAGCGTGAAGGCCTTTGCAGCGAAGGATCCCTCCGCACTGCCGTGGAAGGCGCTCGGCATCGATGCGGTCATCGAGAGCACGGGCCACTTCCTCACCCGCGCATCAGCCGGTGCGCACCTGAGCGCCGGCGCGAAGCGCGTGATCCTCTCCGCGCCTGCCAAGGATGCCGAAATCCCCAGCGTGGTGCTGGGCGTGAACGACCGCATCCTGAAGGGCGACGAGCCCATCATCAGCAACGCGAGCTGCACCACCAACTGCGCCGCGCCCATGATCCTGGGCATCCAGGAGCTCTGCGGCATCGAGGACGGCTTCATCACCACCGTGCACAGCTTCACCGGCGACCAGCGCCTGCATGATGCGCCGCACAAGGACCTGCGCCGGGCGCGCGCCGCCACGGTGAGCATGGTGCCCACCACCACCGGTGCGGCCAAGGCCATCACACGCATCTTCCCCGAGCTCGATGGCCGCCTGGGCGGTGGCGGCATCCGCGTGCCCGTGCCCGATGGCTCCATCACCGACATCACCTGCCGCGTGAAGGACCTCAAGTCAGCCGACGAGATCAACGCCTACTTCAGGTCGCTCGCGGAGGGCAGGCTCAAGGGCATACTGCGCTACACGGAGGACCCCATCGTGAGCGTGGACATCGTGGGCGATCCGCACAGCTGCATCTTCGATGCGCAGCTCACCAGCGTGGTGGGCAACATGGTGAAGGTGATGGGCTGGTACGACAACGAGTACGGCTACAGCAGCCGCTTGGTGGATCTGGTGGTGAAGCTGGGCGCGGCCGCGAGGTAGGCAGTCCGCTGCATGAGGGGGGCTTCAGACCGCAGGCCCGCCCGTGATCCGCGCATCGCCGCTCAAGGGGCCATCACCGGTGCGCTTCATCAGCTTCAGCTCCTGCCCATCGAAGGTGGCGTAGGTGAAGTAGCTGATCCAATCGCCGAGGTTCACGTAGCGAGACCCTGGAGCGATCTCCATGTCGATGGGGAGGTGGCGGTGGCCGAAGACCATGTAGTCGAAGCGCTCGGTCCTCAGCACCTCGCGGCAATGCTGCACCAGCCACTCCTGTTCGGCGCCCAGCCACTTGCGGTCGTTGGCATAGCTCTTCTTCCGGCTCTGGCCGCTCCAGAATTCGGCCATGGCGATGGCGAAGTTGGGATGCAGCCGTGCGAAGAGCCACTGGCACACGGGGTTGCGGAACACGGCCTTGATCAGCTTGTAGCCGTGGTCGCCCGGGCCCAGGCCATCGCCGTGGCCGATCAGGAAGCGCTTGCCGTTCCACTCGCGCACGATGGGCTCGCGGTGCACGATCCCCCCCGTCTCCGTCGGCACATAGTCGAAGATCCACATGTCGTGGTTGCCGATGTGGAGGTGCACGGGGATGCCGCGGTCGGTGAGCTCGGCCATCTTGCCCAGCAGCCGCACATGCCCGCGCGGCACGGCCTTCCTCCACTCGAACCAGAAGTCGAACAGGTCCCCGAGCAGGTGGATCTCCGCGGCATCCTTGGCCGCCTCATCCAGGAAGGCGCAGATGCGCTTCTCGCGCTCCAGGCTGCTCGCTGCATCAGGGACCCCGAGGTGGAAGTCGCTGAGGAAGTGGATGCGCTGGCCGGCCTGCATGCGCTGCGAAGGTCGTGCAAGTCGGGCAGCCATGGCCCGTGGGCGGGCTAGGGCCGGATGCGGCGCATGATCCGCGTGGGGTCCAGCTGGTGCAGGGCCAGCACGAAGCGGATGCGGTCGCCGATGCCGCGGCGCAGGAAGGCCTCCTCATCCGCGATGCGGCCGGAGACGTAGAGCGGGACCCACACCTCCAGCATGTCCTTCACCAGGGGCATGCCGATACCGGCTTCCGCATAGCCGGCGGTGCCTTCGCTGCGGCCTTCGGACGTGACGGTGGTGACCGGGGCCCAGCCTGCGCTGGCGAAGGCGGCGAGCGGGAACTTGAAGGGGAAGTCGATCTCGGCATTGACGGCCACCAGCCAGCTGCCGCTGCCGCCCTGGAGCATGGGCGTCTTGAAGGCGCCCTGCTGTTTGATGAACTGCCGGCTGAAGAAGCGTTCGCGGGCGCCGCGCTCGAAATAGGCGTGGTCGAAGAGCATGTCCTGCGGCCCCCAGCTCAGGCGCCAGGCCTCGAGCGGAGCAAGGGCTTCGGGCTGGATGAGGAAGGTGCCGGCGAAGGCGCGCAGCCGCACCTGCTTGTTGCGCGCGTTGTAGGCGAAGGCCTGCTCCGCCTCGAGGCTCCCGCGCAGCCAATCCTCCCCGGCGGTGAGCGCGGTGGTGATCGCAGTGGGGTGCAGCTTGCGCGTATCCGTCGCGGTTTGGCGCAGCTCCAGGTAATCATCCCAGGTGCGATAGGCGTATAGCGCACCGTCGGTGCCGACCACCTCCGCGGCGCTGTAGAGCCGCACGCCGCGCAAGGCGATGCTATGGCTCCAGGGCTTCGTCAGTGGATCGCGCCTCAGGTCGAATCGGATGCTGGCTGCCACCTTCTCGTACCAGGCGGACGCACGGTGGTCGTGCAGGGTGCTGGCCGAGCGCAGGCTGAGGCCGAGGTGGATGTTCTGGAGGACGCTGGACCGGATGCGGTCGAAATGGTGCTCGATGCGGGCCGCCCCCACGATGCGCTCGCTGCCGAGTGCCTGCAGCGGAGCCAGCACCCACTCGGTGCGCTTGGGCGGAAAGCCCATGTTGTGCGCCACCACGCCGACCTGCCAGCCATCGTGCCCGTTCCAGGCCGGCACGGGCGCATAATAGACGGTTCGCGCATCGTCCTGCTCAAGGCCGAAGAGCGGACGGAAGCGGAGAGCGGCGCGGCGCCTGAACAGGCCGTGCGCGCGCACGGTGTTGTTGCGGCGGTCGATGTCGAGGGTGCGGTTGCCGGCATCGATGCGGATGCGGTCCACATCTGGCCAAGGAAGTTTCACGGTCGCATCGAGTAATCCGTATGGTTCTGTCCAAACGGTTCCCAATGAGTCGCCCCCACTGTACCCGGAGACCGGAATGGGAAGGATCGCATGCCCGGTTGATCTTGCTGACCACGATTGCCCATCGCGCTCGAGCTCGCCTTTCAAATCCCATTTCCGATCTGACGCAATCAGGTCTAAGAACACCCATCCGAGGTCCTTGCCGCTCTCCCGCTCGAACACCTTCCGCAGATCCTCCGGCCGCGGGTGCTTGAACTTCCACTCCTCGAAGTAGGCGAGCAGGCATTTGTCCATGGCCTCCTCACCGAGGTAGGCCATCAGGTGGTCGAAGGCCAGCGCCGTCTTCATGTACACGCCGGTGCCGTAGTTCGAAGAGGTGAACGCGTCGCTGTGCAGGCAGAGCGGCTGGTCCAGGTTGCGACGGGCATTCAGGCGATAGCCCAGCTCGAGCGCCTCGCGCTGGCCCACTTTGCGCCCGCCCAGCAGGAAGCCGGGGATGCCCTCGGCGATGATGGACTCCCGGCCGGTGTAGCGTGTCCGCATGTACCGGAGCTCGAGGAAGCTGTTCAGCCCCTCATCCATCCAGGCGTGGTCGCGCTCATTGCTGCCGAGTATCCCGTAGAACCAATTGTGGCCCACCTCGTGCGCAATCACCTCATCCAGGGCGGCCCCGCTCGCTTCGCCGATGATGGTGACCATGGGATATTCCATGCCGCCCCCCGCGCTGATGGTGCCATCCAATGCGGTGCAGGAAGCATAGGGGTAATCGCCCACCCATTGGCTGTAGAGCCGCACGCTCTCATTGACGTAGGTGATGGCATCGGCCCAGTCCACCGCGTTCTTGGGCGTGAAGAGGGCCCAGGTGGTGACGGTGCGGCCGCTGCGGGGCAGCGCTACGCTGCCCTTGCGCACGATGAAGCGCTTGTCGGCGAACCAGGCGAAATCGTGCACATCGTCCTGCACGTAGCGCAGGGTCTTCATCTGCGCGGAGGAGGCCGGGAACCGGTTGAGCTGCGGCTTGCCGGTGCGGGGATCCAGGATGGGTTCCGGGTACTGCCAATCCGGGGAGGCCATGCGGTCCATCCGGTCGCGCTCTTCAGCGGTCTGCAGCGATCCCGTGGCGCCTACCACATAATTGTCCGGCAGGGTGATGGTGACATCGTAGCTGCCGAACTCGCCGTAGAACTCCCCTTGGGTGAGGTAGGGCATGGCGTGCCACCCGTCGCGGTCGTACACGGCCGGCTTCGGATACCACTGCGTGAGGTGATAGGCCTGGCCGGTGTGGCCCAGGCGCGAGAACCGGCTGTCCGGGATCTTCACGCGGAACGGGGTGCTGACGGTTACGGTCGACCCGGTCTGCAGCGGCATCGGCAGCACGATCCAGCCGATATCGGCATGGCGGGGATGGAGCCCCCACGCCACGGGCGTGTCGCCGACCCGGAAATCCAGGCTGTCGATCCATCCGCGATCCCCGGCTTCCGCGAAATGCAGGGAGAGGTCGCCGAGGCGGTCGAGCTGCTGGCAGAGCGCGGTGCTGCGGTCGCGGTAGGCGTTGGGCCACAGGTGGATCCAGAGGGTGTCGAGCGCCACCGGCGCACGGTTCGTGTACACGAAGGTCTCGTGCGCATGCAGCACATGCCGCTCATCGTCGAGCCGGGCCTCGATCACGTAGTCGACGCGCTGCTGGAAGTAGTCCTGGGCGATCGCTGGGAGGGGAATCGCCACCGCCGCCGCAGAAGCGTTCCGCAGGCGCCGGATCAGGCCGCGGCTCCGGATAGGGCGCATGGCGGTGGGTGCGGTCAGCCCTTGAGCACGTTCCGGCTGATCACGAGCTTCTGGATCTCGCTGGTCCCCTCGCCGATGGTGCACAGCTTGCTGTCGCGGTAGAACTTCTCCACGGGGAAGTCCTTGGTGTAGCCGTACCCGCCGAAGATCTGCACCGCTTCGTTGCTGGCCCACACCGCCACCTCGCTGGCGTAGTACTTGGCCATGGCGCTCTCCTTGGTCATCTTCCTGCCGCGGTTCTTCAGGTCCGCAGCCTGCAGGGTGAGCAGTTCAGCGGCTTCGATCCGCGTGGCCATGTCCGCCAGCTTGAAGGCGATGGCCTGGAAGTTGGCGATGGGCTGGCCGAATTGCTCGCGCTCCTTGGCGTATTTCACGCTGGCGTCGTAGGCGCCCTTGGCGATGCCCAGGCTGAGCGCGGCGATGCTGATGCGCCCGCCGTCGAGGATCTTCATGGCCTGCTGGAAGCCTTCGCCCACGCTGCCCAGGATGTTCTCTTCCGGCACGCGGCACTCCTCGAAGATCACCTCGGCCGTCTCGCTGGCGCGCATGCCCAGCTTGTTCTCCTTCTTGCCCGCCTTCAGCCCCGGCGTGCCGCGCTCGATGACGAAGGCGGTCATGCCCTTGCTGTCGAGCAGGTCGCCCGTGCGCACGATGGCGACGACGACGTCGCTGCTGATGCCGTGCGTGATCCAGCACTTGGTGCCGTTCAGCACCCATTCGCTCCCTTCCTTGCGCGCCGTGCACTTCATGCGCATGGCATCGCTGCCCGTGTTGGGCTCGGTGAGCGCCCATCCGCCTAGCCACTGGCCGGTGGCCAGCTTGGGCAGCCACTTGCGCTTCTGCTCCTCGTTGCCGAATGCCAGGATGTGGCCCGTGCAGAGGCTGTTGTGCGCGGCCACGCTCAGGCCTACGCTCCCGCAGATGCGGGCCGTCTCCACGATGGTGGCGATGTACTCGAAATAGCCCAGTCCGGCGCCGCCGTAGGCTTCGGGCACCAGCACGCCCAGCATCCCGGCCGGGCCGAAGTGCTCCTTGAACAGGCTGATGGGCATGTGCTGCGCCTCGTCCCACGCCATCACGTGGGGCCGCAGTTCGCGCTCGCAGAGATCGCGCACGGCCTGCGCGATCATCGATTGGCTCTCGGTCGTTGCGAATTCCATGGGGTCAGTAGGTCATCAAGGTAACCACCTTGGCGTTGTAAGGTTCGAGCTTCCGGAGCCCGTTGAGGAAGGACAGTTCGATCAGGAAGGAGAAGCCCGCCACGCTGCCCCCCTGCATGCGCACCAGCTCAGCGGCGGCGGCAGCGGTGCCGCCGGTCGCGAGCAGGTCGTCGTGCACCAGCACGCGCATGCCGGGGCGGACGCTGCCCACGTGCATCTCCACCTCGGCGCTGCCGTACTCCAGGTCGTACTTGTGGCTCACGGTCTTCCACGGCAGCTTGCCCTTCTTCCGCACCGTGAGGAAGGGGACGCCCAGCGCAAGCGCGAGCGGCATGCCGAAGAGGAAGCCCCGGCTCTCGATGCCTGCGATGGCATCGATGGGCGTGTCGATCAGCTGCTCGCGGAAGCCCTCGGTGACCGCCTTGCAGAGCAGCGGGTTCTCCAGCACCGGCGTGATGTCACGGAACAGGATGCCCGGCTTGGGGAAATCGGGTACCGCACGGATGGCGGCTTCCAATTGATTGCGCAGCGGGGTCACTCCAGCGTCAGGTAGGGCGCAAGTTTACGGCAGAGGGCCTCGTCGATCAGGGGAATGGCGCGCAGGCCGTCCACGTTCCTGAAGGGCCCGTGGTGCTGGCGGTAGGCCACGATCGGCTTGGCGAGCTTCCAGGTCACGTAGGGATGGGCGGCGAGTTCCTCCACGGTGCAGGAATTGAGCGGTATGCGCCGGATCATCAGCGTGTCGGCCACCAGGAGCTCCTTCAGCCGGAGCACGGCATCGGGCTTGTCCTTGAGCACATAGACCTCTGCGAGCTGGTCGAGCGAGTGGTAGCCGCCGAGCCGCTCCCGGTACTTGACGATGCCGCGCGCGAATGCGGGTCCGATGCCGGGCAACGCGATGAGTGCAGCGGTGTCAGCTGAATTCACCTCCAGCTTTCGGCGCAGGCCGCCTCTTTCCGGGCGAAGGTCCCGCAGGGCTGTCCCTTCAGGCCCGATGGCCGCTGCCCGTGGCTCCTGGTCGGTGCTCCCTGCGCCCACTGGTGCGCGCTCCTGCGCTCCGTTCCCTGCGCGTCCCTTCCGGGGAAGGCTGTCGGGCAGGTCGATGTATGGGCGGAGCTGCTCGAACTGCGCCGGCCGCAGGCTGTACATGCGCCCAAGGTCAGCCTTGGTGCGGAAGCGGCCGCCCTTGCTGCGCCAGCGCTCGATGCCATCGATCTGGCGGTCGCTCAGGCCCAGGCGACGCCACCCCGGGCGGTCCAGTTCGTTCGGGTCGAACAGGAACAGTTCCGGGACTTCCGCCGCCGGTGCGCTCACCGAATCCCGTCCGGCCAGCCAGGCATCCAGCTGCGCCCGGATGGGATCGAGCGCGCGCGTATCGGGTTCATGGAACCAGCGCTGATGCGCATAGGCGCCGCAGACCGCCAGGAGGATGATGATCAGCGCCGCATTCCCCCGGCGCTCTGCCGTGTGCAGCAGGAACAGGCTTTTCAACTGCTCCCGCAGTGGCCTGCGCGAGAAGGAGCTGCGCTCGCGCTGCCGTTCGGGCGGGCGTGCCATGGCGATGGGCTAGCGGTCCGCCTCGTCGTTCTCCGAATAGCTGTCCGGCTCCTTCTTGGGCGGCGTCATCAGCACGCGCACGAAGAAATAGCCGGTGATGGCGATCACCGTGAGCTGCGTCGCCACCATGAGGAAGAGTGCATCGCTGTTCATGCACGGGCGTATTTGGCGGTTCGGAGGCGGCGCAGGCTGGCCACGTAGACGAGCACGGCCAGCCCGGTGAAGGTGAGCAGGAGCATCACGCGTGCCAGGTTGGTGTAGAAGAGCCGGTCGTTCAGCCGCTGGATCTCGCCGGCATCGGTGGCTGCGGCCAGCTGCTCGTGCAATCCCGAGTTGGCGATGGTCTTGATGATGGACCCGTTGTCGAGCGGCCAGCCGTTGCCGCTGAAGAGGCTGCTGAGGGCTGCTGACCATTCGTTGCCGGCCGGGGTGAACACCGACGCCAGGAACACCACCAGCAGCATGGCGGGGGTGATGTATTTGATGATGAAGCGGTAGAACGGGGGCACCTTCAGGTCGGACCCCGACATCAGTTCCTTCCAGCCCCGGTCCATGCCGAACACCCAGGCGAAGAGCACCGTCTCCGCCAGCGCGAACACCACCAGGCTCACCGTGCCGGCCCAATAGTCGTACTCGCCGAAGACGCCCTCCTGGAAGAACAGCACCGTGGGCAGCCCGAGCAGCAGCACGATGAGGCCGAAGCTCCACGCGCCCTTCGTACGGCCCCAGCCGAACTCATCGCGCATGAAGCCCATCCAGGGCGTGCCCATGGCCAGTGAGGAGGTGATGCCGGCGAAGAAGAGCAGGCCGAACCACATGACGCCTGCCGCCATGCTCAGGAAGGGCCCCCATTTCTCGAAGAGGAAGGGCATGGTCTGGAAGGCCATGCCGAAGCCCGCGTTCTCCTTCACCCAGTCGAGGCCCAGGTAGCCGGCCGCAATGGGGATGACGATGAGGCTGCCCAGCACCACTTCCACGAACTCGTTCATGAAGCCTGCGCTCACCGCATTCAGCGCGATGTCGTCCTTGCTCTTCACGTAGGCGGCGTAGCAATGGATGGTGCCCATGCCCACGCTGAGCGTGAAGAAGATCTGCCCCGCGGCCGCCAGCCACACCTTCGGGTCGCTCAGGCTGCTGAACTGCGGCGTCCACAGGAAATTGAGGCCATCCCAGGCACTGGCATCGGGCACCTCCGCCGAGGCGCCGCTGGTGCCCAGGGTGACGCCGCGCAGCGCCAGGAAGACCCCGAAAAGGATGAGCAGGGGCATGCCGATCTTGGCCGCCCGCTCAACGCCGGCTAGCCCGCGCGAGAGGATCCACGTGTTGAGCAGCAGGCAGAGCACGTAGAAGACCACCGCCTCGTAGGGGATGCCCGAGTGCGTGATCCCGATGTCCACGTAATCGGTGAAGAACTGCGCCACCTGGGCCTGGCTCAGGCCATTGAAGGTGCCGGCGATGCTGTGCCACACGTAGCTCATGGTCCAGCTCTCGATGTAGCAGTAATAGGCCGCCACGGCGATGTTGGTGAAGATGCCGAACACACCGAAGTATTTCCAGAAGGCCCGCTTCGTCATCGTATCGAGGATGAACGGCGTGCTGTGGTTGCGGTGCTTCCCGCCGAAGCGCCCCATGCTCCATTCGATCCACAGCAGCGGGATGCCCATGAGCAGGAAGCACACCAGATAGGGGATGATGAAGGCGCCGCCCCCGTTGTTCACCGCCTGCACGGGGAAGCGCAGGAAGTTGCCAAGGCCCACGGCGTTGCCCGCCATGGCCAGGATGAGGCCCACGCGGGTTCCCCAGGATTCCTTCTGTTGTGCCGCCATCGGTTGGGATAGGCTGGCCAAGATAGCCGCGCCCTGAGAAGAAGCAAGCCGTAGCCGGCGTCACTTCAGCTGGTCGCGCACCACCGCCAGGCCATCCTCGAATCCGTGCGGTGCGTAGCCGAGGTCGCGGCGCGCCTTGTCGAGCACGAAGCCCGTTCGTGGAGGCCGCTTGGCGGGCTGGCCCAGCGCATCGCTCTTCACCGGTGTCACCAAAGAGGTGTCCAGGTTGAAGAAGCGGCCTACCCGCGTAACGAGCTCAAGTATGCTCATGCCATCCGGACCGCTCAGGTTGTAGATGCCGGTGGCGCCGCGCTTGGCGATGCGGATGCAGCCATCGGCCAGGTCCTCGGCCAGTGTGGGCATGCGCCATTGATCGTCCACCACCTTGATCGGCTGGCCCTTCTCAAGCGCGCCCTTGGCCCAGAGCACCACATTGCCCCGGCTCAGGCCGGGCGCCACGCCGAAGACGATGATGGTGCGCGCAATGGCCCACTTCGCAAGGCCCGCGCCCATCACGATGCGCTCGCCCTCGAGTTTGCTGTGCCCGTAGACGCTCAGCGGAGCGGCCGCGTCCTCCTCGCGGTACGGCCCATCGAGGCCATCGAAGATGAAGTCGGTGCTCAGGAAGATGAAATGGCTGCCGTGGCGCTTCGCCGCATCCACCAGGTGCTGCGTGGCGGTCACGTTCTGCAGGCGGCACGCCTCAGGATCGGTCTCGCACGCATCCACGTTCGTCATGGCTGCAGCATGGATCACCGCCTCTGGACGAACGGCGTCGAAGACGCGGTCCACTTCGGCGCGGACGGTGATGTCCATCGCCCGGTAGCGGTCGCCGAGCGGTACGGGCGTCCGGTCGGCACCGCGGCTCGTGGCGATGAGTTCCGTTCCGGGGTCGTTGCGGAGCGCCGCTACGAGCTTCTGGCCGAGCAGCCCGTTCGAGCCGGTGATGAGGATGCGCATGCGGCGAATCTACCCAGCCGCGCGCACGCCGCGCTCAGCCAGCGCGGTGCACCAGGGCCACGGCATAGGCGCAAGCGCCCTCCTCCCGGCCCACGAACCCGACGCGTTCGTTGGTGGTGGCCTTCACGCTCACGGCGTCCTCGGCAATGCCCAGCAACGGGGCCATCGCGGCGCGCATGGCAGGCACATGCGGCAGGATCTTCGGCCGCTCCATCACCAGGGTGCAGTCCACGTTGCCCACCCGCCAGCCGCGCGCATGCAGCATGCCCACCACGGCCCCGAGGAGCCGCTTGCTGTCCGCGCCCTTCCAGGCCGGGTCGGTATTGGGGAAATGCTGCCCGATGTCGCCCAGCCCGATGGCCCCCAGCAGGGCATCGCACACGGCGTGCAGCAGCACATCGGCGTCCGAATGGCCATCCAATCCGACGTGGTGCTCGAGGCGGATGCCTCCGAGCCACAGCTCCCGGCCCTCGGCCAGCCGATGGATGTCATAGCCCAGTCCGATGCGGAAGGTGGGCGTGCCCGGCTCCGCCATCACTCGGTCTTCTTCTTCTCGCCCTTGCCGTCGAAGCGGAAGCCGAGCGTGAAGCGCAGCGTGTTGGCCAGGGGGCTGCGCTGCGTGTTGGCGATGAGGTAGCTCATGTCCAGCGCGAACTTGCTGTAACGCAGGCCCAGGCCCAAGGTGAAGTACTGCCGGTTGCCCTTGTTGAAGTTCTCGTAGAAATAGCCGGTGCGGAAGGCGAATTGCTTGGCATACCAGTACTCCAGGCCGCCGCCGAAATTGATCTCCTGCATCTCCTCGCGGAACTTGCTGCCCGAGAGGATGGTGAAGCTGCTGTCGCTGGGGTCGACGGTCACCACGCCGGGGGCGTCGCTGAAGCTGCCGAAGATGCCCTCGGCCACGCCCACGTTGGGGTTGCGGCCGCTGACCACGGCGCGCTCATTGGTCACCGGGTCGATGGCGCCGCTGGGGTCGTATACGGGCGGGGTGGGCACCAGCAGCTTGTTCGCATCGATGTTCAGCGTGAGGCTGTTGTACTCGTCCAGGTCGAGCGTGAAGGAGGGCCCCAGGCGCAGGTTGATGGGGATGAAGTCCTGGTTGGCCGAGGAGGTGTAGGACATCTTCGCCCCCACATTGGAGATGTTCAGGCCGAAGGCGAAGGTGGCATCCTTGTCGCCCAGCCGCATCTCCGGCTTGCGGTAGAAGAAGGAGACGTCTGCGGCCACGCTCTGCCCGGCCTTCGAGTTGGCGCCCTGCACGCTGATCCCGCCCGTGAGGTTGCTGTTGATGTACCGGATGGCGATGCCACCGGAGAAGTTCTCGCCGAACTGCTGGGCGAAGGCCACATCCAGCGCGAACTCGGCCGGCTTGAAGTCGCGGATGGTGGAGCCGTTGATGTCGGTGAAGGTGATGCTGCCCAGGTTGAAGTAGCGCAGGCTGGCGCCGATGGCGCTGCGCTTGTTGGCCAGCCGCTTGTAACCCGCCAGATAGGCGAGGCTCATGTCCGGCACCAGGTTGCGCAGCCAGGGGCTGTAGCTCATCATGAACTCGCCGTCCTGGTCGGCGAAGGCCAGCTTCGATGGATTCCAGTGGATGGCGTTCGCATCCGGCGACACCGCAACGCCGGCATCCCCCATGCCCCCGGCCCTGCTGTCCACCGAGATCATCAGGAAGGGCACCGCGGTGGTGATGGTGTTGAGGACGCCCTTGCGGCAGTCCTGCCCCGTGAGCTGGTTGATGCACCCCGTGTTCACCTGCGCCATGGCGGGAACGGCCGCCATGGTGAGGGCGATGGCGGCATGGGTGCGCGAAGGGGACAACCGCTGGATCATTCCGGAGAGGGGTGGGGTAAAGGGCTGCGAATATACGGCCGCTGCGGGGCGTCGGCGGCCTTAACGGAGGATGACGAGCTTCTCGAATTTCTCCGCGTTCGCGCCATCGGGTGCGGTGACGGAAAGGCGGTACACATAGACCCCGCGGCCGAGCTTGTCGCCGAAGTCGTCCCTGCCGTCCCACGCCAGGGGCTCGCTCCGGAACCCATCGCAGGTCAGGCGCTCGTTGATGGTCTTCACCAGCCGACCGGCCACGGTGAACACCTGGATCTGGGCATCGAGCGTGGCGCATGGGCGATTGTGCTCGAAGAAGAACTGGGTGCTGGTGGTGAAGGGGTTGGGGTAGTTCAGCACATGCTCCAAGGCGAGCTCGGCGCTGCTCGCCACCACGAATTCGGTGGTGGACTCCGATGAATTGTTGTGCGCATCCCAGGCCTTCAGGCGCAGCGTGTGGCTGCCTTCGGCAAGGCGACCGAAGCGGTACCGCACCTGGCCGCTCTTGTAGGTGTCCAGGTCGGCCTCGTAGAGGTCGTTGAGCACGATGGCCTGCTCGGTGTTCTCGTCCAAGGTGGCCAGCAGGTCGTGGCCGATGCTCGAGCCCACGGTATTGATGCCGTTCTCATCGAACAGACGGGCGAAGAGCAGCGGGGTCTCGTTGGTGATGCCCCCGCGCACGAACCGGTCGTCGTTCAGGAACAGGTCGATCCGCGGCCCCTGATCGTCCAGGGCGACGTCATCGGCCGTGTCGCCCACCTTGGGGCTATTCGTGTAGCCGCTGGCGTTCAACATGGCCGATTCCGCATAGCAAGCGATGCGCCCGGGCCCCACTTGGTAGTTGATGTCCTTCGGCACCACGAAGGTGAAGCTGAAGCTGCCGTTGGTGACGGTGGCCCGGCCGCGGTAGATCACGCTCTTCCGGATGCGGAAGGTGAAGGCGCCGCCGCCGTCGTTGGCCAGGGTGTTCTGCACGCTGGCCTTGTCGTAGACGGTGGGCACCACCACCCCGTTGAACTCCAGCATGGGCTGGCCGCTGCCGTCATCGACGAAGCCCGTGACGCGCACCACGCTGAGGGCCTTCAGGGTATCGACCGGCTGCCCGAGCGTATCGGTGATCGCGGCGATCCGCAGGGTGGCACGCGGCAGCGCCAGCCGCATGCTCGGATCGCCCACCAGCACGAAGTTCCGGTGGTTGCGGAGCGTGGGCTGCTGGGTGGTGATGGCCTTCTTCGTGCGCCGGTAGGTATCGCCGATGCGCGCCTCCCGGCCCGCCTCATCCACGGTCTCGAAGACATGGTCGAAGAAGTCGTTGGCCAGCATGAAGTTCTGGCTGGAGTAGGCCAGGCGCGAGGTGGACATGAGGCCCACGCCGCCGCCGTTCGGATTGAGCAGCACGTACTCGCCTGCCGAGGTGCGGCCGGGGTCATCCCACCGGGTGAACTCGCAGGTGGCGGTCATGAAGAGCGGCAGGCGGTCCTTGTTCGTCCAGTCCAGGATCGTGGTGTTGTCCAGCAGCCGCTCATGGGCCCAGCCCACTTCGCCCCCGTGCCCCACGTAATTCACCAGGAGGGCGCCCTTCTGCACCTTGTCGCGCAGCTCCGAGCTGGCTTGCGGATAGCGCTGCCCGCCCGGTGTTGAGATCTGCTGGTAGGCGTCCATGTAGATCTTGTCCACGTTCAGGTGCGGGTATTCCCGCTCCACGCGGCGGGCCAGCGAATCGCTCTGGTCCATGTGGATGATGCCCTCGAAGCCGTCACCGGTCTGGTCGTCGCTCACGAAGAGCACGTGGGTCCGCCAATCCGGGATGCCGCCATCGCCGGTGACCGTGCAGCTGCCGCCGCTCGCCGTGCTCACGCCCAGGCGGTCGTAGTTCAGGATCTTGTCCACCACCTGCCGGGCCTGCTCGGCGCTGTGCACCACCAGGCGGCCCACGCCGATGTCCACCAGGTCGCCTGTGTACTCGCCATCCCCTTCATCCAGGAGGCCGAAGAAGTCGTCCGACGTGTACGAGCGCGAGGGGTCGACGCTGTCCTCGGTCTGGTAGGTGGGGATGTAGTTCTGGTTGCTCGGCGTGAGCGAGATGTTGTTGTAGGAGCCATCGCCGAAGAGCAGGAGGTAGCGCGGCATCAGGTCGGGGTCGGCACCGGCCCGGTCGTAGAGCATCCGCATGTACCGCTTGATCGCCGAAGCGTCGCGCATGCCGCTGCTGAACTCGTTGAAGACCTGCTGCGGCGATACGATGCGCACCGAGAGCCCTTCGCTGGCGCGCCGCTCGGCAAGCCGCTGGGCCTGCGCCTGGAACACGGGCGGGCACACGATCACCAGGTCCGTAGGCAGTTCCGTGGCATGCAGGTCCTGCGGAGTTACGCGGCCCACGGCGGTGGGGGAGAGGTAGTTGGCATCGCGGAAGGCGATGAACTGGCGGAGGGTATCGGTGCCCATCCGGAACGTCTTCTGGTTCCCCGATGCGGCATAGTCGACGCGGCCGGGATTAAGGGGGTCGGTGATGTCCCAGATCCGCTGCACGGTCTGGGCATTGTCGATGACGAACTCGGAGACCTCGCCGGGCCCGGCGGACTCCAGCGACCGGAACATGAGCTGGTCGCCGAACATGCGCAGCTCGCGCGTGCAGTTGAGGCGCAGGTAGTTCAGCCAGCCTACGGAGGTCACCGGGTCGAACTTGTTGAAGGTGATGGACACCGGAACGCTGTTCCCTGCGGCATTCCAGGTGAACGTCTGGTTGAAGTTGCGCGCTGTGGGCCCGGTATAGCTGTTGGCGATGCCGTTCACCGTGATGGTGCCTGAGAATGCGCTGCCCGAGGAGACGGTGAAGGAGCTGGTGTTCTGCACCACGCCCGAATTGAAGGTCCGCGCCGCGCCGTTCACCTCCAGCGTGATCGGCTCGGTGGGCACCAGGAAAGGTGTCTCGAAGCTGTATCCATAGGTGGTCACAAGGTCGTAGACCTCGCCATACCAAGTGCGTCCGGACTTGATCAGGTTCGTGAGGTCGCGGTCGATCACCTGCCGGTCGTTGAACCGGGTGATGGTGCGCGTGGCGGGCAGGCTGCTCTGGGCCACGGTCTGGATGCGCACCGGCGCATCCGCATCCAGCCCCACGAAGTAGGAAGCCGAGTCGGTATAGACGTGCTTTGTATGCCGGAAGAGGCCGGAAGCCTGCTCCCAGCGCGTCGGTCCTGATGCGTAGAAGAGGAGATGGTCGCCCGGGCCGAAGACGCCGTCTCCGCCGTCGACCACTTCAATGGCATTGGGCAGCAGGTCCGTGGGCACCACCACGCTGTTCACGAATGGCAGCAGGCCATGGTGGTTGCCATAGATGTTGATGCGGTCACTGGCCCATTCCGACCCCGGCAGGCCCAATGACCGCAGGAAATCATAGGTGAGCCGGTACACCCCGTCGCGTGCCACGGTGAAGCGGAACCAATCCCCTTCCGCCAGCCTCGAATGCTCGGGGTAGTTCATCTTCGGCCGGCCCCTGGGGCCTCCGAAGGTCTCCGCCAACTCATACCGGAAGGAGGTCAGCTTCTCGATGCTCCCGTTCGCTGGATTCCTGCGGAAGGGGACCAGGGTGATGAGCAGGTGGGGCTGCTTGCGGTGCCAGGAAAGGTGCGTATGCACCTCCGGCTCGGCGCCGATGGTATCCAGCCCAGGCCATGCGCTGCGCTCATCGGCCGTGATGCCGATGTACTGCGCATCGGCCAGCCGGAGCGTGGCTTGGCTGACGCCGCCTTGCAGTTCCAGCACTTCGGTGTGGACAGGCAGACCGCCCCGGTCCGGGTCGATGGCGGCGCCCCTGAAGGCGAGGGCCTCGGCGGCCTGTGTGGCTTGCTTCGTCGCCGGTTCCCCGATGCGGCCGCGGGCTTCCGGTCCGGCTGAGGGCCACGCGAGGGACCGGGAGAGATCCCTTTGCGCATGCACGTTCAGCGCGAGGGGGATGAAAATGGCAGCGGTCAGGGTCTTCAGGGAAGGGCTCATCACCGGCAATCAACAGGTTTTCAACAGTTCGGATCGAAAATACTACCTTCGACCCTTGCGTTTCGGAACACGGTGTCAACGGGGCTTGTTCGGCATTATTGCCAGTCGCTTGAGAACCGTTCCGGGGCGGCTCCGTATAATTGGCGCTTGCAGTTAGCCTAGATCGCAACGAGAGCATGATGACAAGGACCATTGGGCGTGCGGGCCTGGTGTTCGCAATGGTGGTGTTGGGCGGCCTTAGCGCTATGGCGCAAGACCCCCAGTTCACCCAATTCTACGCCAATCCGCTCTACCTCAACCCGGCATTCGCCGGTACCGCGCGGTGCCCACGTGTGGTCCTCAATTACCGCAACCAGTGGCCGGCCCTCACAGGCACCTTCGTCACCACCAGTGCGAGCTATGACCAGCATGTGGATGGATTGATGGGCGGCTTGGGGCTGCTGGTCACCAACGACCAGGCCGGCAAAGGCACGCTGAACACCACCACGGTGAGTGGCATCTATTCGTACCAGCAGGCCATTTCACGCAAGTTCTCCATGAAGTTCGGCTTCCAGGCCACCTACTTCCAGAAGTCGCTGGACTGGAGCAAGCTCACCTTCGGCGATCAGATCGACCCGCGGCGCGGCTTCATCTACAACACGAATGATGTCCCCCGGGGCGGAAAGGTGGGCAACGCCGACTTCAGCGCCGGGCTCCTCGGCTACACCGACATCTATTTCGTGGGCGTGGCGGTGCACCACCTCACCCAGCCCAATGAATCCCTTATCGTAGGCACGAGCCGGTTGCCCATGAAGATCACCGGCCATGCCGGTGCGGCCATCCCGCTGGGCATGAAGGGCAAGTACGGCGAGGCCAGGACCCGGATCTCCCCCAACGTACTATACCAGCAGCAGGCCGCGTTCCGTCAGTTGAACCTCGGCCTGTACATCGACCACGGCCCCATCACCGCCGGCGTCTGGTACCGTACGCGGGACTCCTTCATCGCCCTCATCGGATTCCACACCGACAAGTTCAAGTTCGGTTACAGCTACGACCTCACCACCAGCAAGCTCACCACGCGCACCGCAGGGTCGCACGAGGTGAGCATGCAGATCCAGTTCAACTGCAAACCCAAGAAGCGGAGGTTCCGCGTCGTGGCCTGCCCGACGTTCTGATCCCTCCCAGGAACCACGAAACCACCATTGCCATGAGCCTTGCAAGGAAGACAGGGGTCCTGCTGATGGGTGCGGCTTTCCTCTCGAGCTGCCAGTTCGAGAAAAGCGGCGCCACCGGCTGGAACTACAACGACTCCAAGAACGGCGGCTTCGAGAAGGCCAGCTTCGAGGAGCAGGAGAACGGCCCGGGGCTCATCCTCGTGGAGGGCGGGCAGTTCACCATGGGCCGCGTCACCGACGACCTGAGGCACGAGTGGGACATGATCCCGCGCACCGTCACCGTCTCATCCTTCTATATGGATGAGGCGGAGGTCACCAATTTCTATTGGCTCGAGTACCTCTACTGGCTCGATCGCGTTTTCGCGGCCGATTATCCATCGCGGCGAAGATCGCACGGTCGATTACAAGGCCCTGCCCGATACGCTGGTGTGGCGGAGCAAGCTGGCCTTCAACGAGCCCTATGTGGAGTACTACCTGCGCCACCCGGCCTACCGGGACTATCCCGTGGTGGGAATCAACTGGCTGCAGGCCAACGACTACTGCGCCTGGAGGACGGACCGCGTGAACGAGATCATCCTGATCCGCGAAGGCCTGTTCGAGCATTACACCAACCAGATCAACGAGGACCACTTCACCACGGATGCCTACCTGGCCGGCCAGTACGAGAGCGGCAAGAAGGTGGACGGCGTGACCGACTTCAATCCGAACAAGGACACGCGGAACATCAAGATGGAGGATGGCGTGCTGCTGCCGCGCTACCGCTTGCCGACTGAGGCGGAGTGGGAGTACGCAGCATACGGAATCATCGGCAACACCGTCGACGAGCGGGTGGTGGAGCGCCGCATCTATCCTTGGAACGGCCACTGGGTGCGCTACGACAGCCGCAAGCGGGGAGGCGCTTTCTACGGCGATTTCCGCGGCAACTTCATGCGCGGGCGTGGGGATTACATGGGCGTGGCAGGCAGCCTCAACGATAATGCCGATGTCACCGCACCGGTGTTCAGCTACTGGCCGAATGACTATGGCCTATACAACATGGCCGGCAACGTGAGCGAATGGGTGATGGATGTGTACCGCCCCCTCAGCCCCGAGGACAAGGACGACTTCAGGCCCTTCCGCGGCAACGTGTTCCGCACCAAGGTGCTCAACAGCGATGGCGTTGTGCAGGACAAGCATGACCTCGTGGTCTACGATGTGGATGGCATCAAATACTACCTCACCGAGTTCCAGATGGCCATGCAGGGCCGTGCCACGGATGAGGAGGCGGCGCTGATCGACGAGCTGCTCACCCAGATCGATCAGGCCATCGAGTTCAATAACACGCGCAAGCAGGATGCGGCCATGCAGCGTGTTCAGGACATGGTGGACAACATCAAGAGCAAGGACCTGGAGATCTGCCCCAAGCTGCTCTCCGGCATCAGCGACTACCAGGCCGACCAGCCGGGCGATGTGCGCGTGCGCAGTGTCACCGTGGAAGAGAATATCGATCGCCGCAATTACCGCCAGAGCGACAACATCGATTTCCGCGACGGGGATGTGGAGAGCAGCATCTACTACGAGCAGCCCGATTTCGAAGGGAATCCGATGTACGACTGGGGCAAGACCACCCTGGTGAATGACCGCAGCCGGGTCTACAAGGGCGCCAGCTGGGCCGACCGCATCTACTGGGCCAATCCAGCCACGCGCCGCCACCTCGATGAGCGGCAGAGCACGGCCACCATCGGCTTCCGCTGCGCCATGACGCGCGTTGGCAGCCCGGTGGGCATGGGCGACAACAAGCGCCGCGAAAAGCTCGATCAAGCCAAGAAGCGCTGACCGAAGGACGCCCCTTTACATTCGGACCCCCGGCAGACTGCCGGGGGTCTTCCATTCCATGACACCCCTGGCGGTCCTCTATCAGCGCTTCCTGGAATGCACGGGCGTCTGCACCGACACCCGGGCGATCGAGGCGGGCTCCCTCTTCGTGGCCCTGAAGGGACCCCGGTTCGATGCGAATGCCTTCGCTGCGCAGGCGCTCGCCAGCGGTGCGCGCTATGCCATCGTGGACGACCCGGGCGCTGCCGTCGATCCCAGGTGCCTTCTCGTGCACGACGGGCTGGCGGCGCTCCAGGATCTTGCTAGGCACCATCGGCGCCAATTCGAGCTGCCGGTGCTGGCCATCACCGGTACCAATGGCAAGACAACCACCAAGGAGCTGGTGCAAGCCGTCATGGCCGGAGACCGACCTACGCTGGCCACCAAGGGCAACCTCAACAACCACATCGGTGTACCGCTTACGCTGCTTCGGTTGACGGCCGGACATCGCTTCGCCATCATTGAGATGGGCGCGAACAAGCCCGGCGATATCGCCGAGCTCGTAGGCATCGCCGAACCCACGCATGGCCTCATCACCAACGTGGGCCGGGCGCATCTGGAGGGGTTCGGGGGATTCGATGGCGTGTTGCGCACCAAGACGGAGCTCTATGCGTTTCTGGCGAGCCATGCGGGGAGCCTGCTCGTGAATGCGGACGATGAGGTTCTCATGACCAGGAGCCAGGGACTTCCGCGCCACACCTACGGCACCCGCCCGGATGCGGATACCCGCGGGCGCGATGCGAGTCAGGGACCCTTCCTCGGCTTGGCTTTCCTCGGCCGCGATGGCCGGGAGCATCGGGTGGCGACTCGGCTGGTCGGCGCCTACAATCTCCCCAATGCCCTGGCTGCCGTGGCTGTGGGCCGGCTTTTCGGGGTTCCGGACGCGACCATCGTCAGCGCATTGGAGGGCTACGTGCCCAGCAACAACCGTTCGCAGTTCAGCGATACCGGCCGCAACGAAGTGGTGGTCGATGCCTACAACGCCAATCCAAGCAGCATGGGTGCCGCTTTGCGCCACTTCGCCGCCATGGCCAGTGCACGGCCCAAGCTGGTCATCCTGGGTGATATGCTCGAGCTGGGCGCCGATTCGCGCGCTGAGCACCGGAAGATCATCGAACTCATAAGCCAGCTGGGCCTCGAAGCGTGGTATGTGGGGCCGCTTTTCGCGGAGGCAGGAGCATCCGGGACCACCTATGCGAACGCGGAGGCGGTTGTGGCCCGTTTGAACAGCGAGCCCGTTGAGGGGCGCCTGATTCTCTTGAAGGGCTCGCGCGGCATCCGTTTGGAGGCGCTCCTGCCCGCCCTGTGAACGCGAAGCGACCGTTTGCGGCTGCCCGAAGAGCGCCAACCGCCAACCGATGAGCGGTCAGGGGCCTGCCTTGGTTCCTGCGGCTCGGGGTGCATTGGTCCTGGTCGTGCTCTGCGCGGCGGGGACACCGGCCAATCCATGGCGCTGACCGAGCCTTGGGCGGGGAGGTGACAATTGGTGCAGCGTGCTGGTCCAGCACGTGGGAGCCGGTTACGGCGCGCCTCCTGTGCGGCATGACGGGCGTGGCGCCATGCGGTGGAATGAGAAAACCCGCGCAGTGCGCGGGTTTCCGATGTAGCCCGTAGGGGAATCGAACCCCTGTTTCATCCGTGAAAGGGACGCGTCCTAACCCCTAGACGAACGGGCCACGATGACAATGCCTGTCCAGCGACAGGGCCGCAAATGTAATCAGCGGCGCGAAATCCCAATCAAGTCATGTCCTCGGCATCCGACTGGAACCGGAAACCGAGCCGTTTGCCCGTGCTGATCTTCAGGTTGGCGTTCAGCTCGTTCATCTCGCTCACGGTCACCTGGTTCACTTGGTCGTAGGGCGGGGCCAGCAGGTCGAACTCCAGCACGTAGAGGATCACGGAGAGCAGAACGGCCCTGATACGCTCGCGCTCCAGCGCATTGGCGGGCAGGTCGTTGTATAGGAAACCGAGCTGCCGTTTGCCTTGGACGAAGAACCGGTTGTCGCGGTTGAGGAAGAGCCGGGCCACCAAGTACCCCAGGTCGCGCTCACGGTTGTACTTGAAGGAGTCGCTGAGGAAATTGTACATGTTGATCACCCCGAAGTAGCCGCGCAGCTCGTCCTCCTCCAGATAGCTCGTCTTCCATAGGCTGTGGCTCTGATCGAGCCGGAAGACATTGGTGTGCATGTGGAAGATGATGACATCGCCCGCCACGCGCAGCTCGCAGGCGGTCTGCCCCTTGTCGGTGAAGGTGACGGTGAGCCGCTCATCCTCGCACTTCACCTTGGCCTCCAGGTCCAGCGCGATCTCCTGCAGCAGCTCCTTCACCATCTCGAAGAGCACCATGGTGCTCTGATACACGTCCTGCTTCATGCAGGACTTGGTGCGCAGCATCTCAAGGATCAGGCTGCGGGGGTCGGGGGCGGCTTTCTTGCTCATCAGTAGGCCCGGGCGAAGATGACGCGGCGCTCGCTGGGCTTGCCGGTGACCATGCAAGCGCCCGGGGTGCGGTCCCCATCCAGCGGGATGCACCGGATGGTGGCCTTCGTCTCCTCCTTCACGCGGGCCTCGGTTTCGGCGGTGCCGTCCCAGTGCGCCAGGATGAAGCCGCCCTTCTCGATCTCGCGCTTGAATTCCTCGTAGCTGTCCACGGCCCGGGTTCCGGCCTCGCGCATGGCCAGGGCCTTCTGGAACAGGTTGTCCTGGATGTGCCCGAGCAGATGGCCGATCTTCTCGGCCAGGTCGGTCACTTGCATCACCTGCTTCTCCAAAGTGTCCCTGCGGGCGACCTCCACGGTCCCGTTCTCCATGTCGCGCGGGCCGATGGCGATGCGGACCGGATAGCCCTTGAATTCATACTCGGCGAACTTCCAGCCCGGCTTCTTCGTGTCGTCGGCATCAAGCTTCACGGAGATGCCCCTCGCGCGCATGGCCTTGACCGCGGGCTCTGCGAAGGCGAGGATGGCCTTGAGCTGCTCCTCGTTCCTGGCAATGGGCACCACCACCACCTGCACGGGGGCGAGCTTGGGCGGAAGCACCAAGCCGTTGTCATCGCTGTGGGTCATGATGAGGGCCCCCATGAGCCGGGTGCTCACGCCCCAGCTGGTGGCCCAGACGTGCTCCTGCCGGTTATCGCGGTTGGTGAAGAGCACATCGAAGGCTTTGGCGAAGTTCTGCCCAAGGAAGTGCGAGGTGCCGGCCTGCAGGGCCTTGCCGTCCTGCATGAGCGCCTCGATGCAGTAGGTCTCCTCGGCGCCCGCGAACCGCTCGCTCGCGGTCTTGATGCCCTTGATCACGGGGATGGCGAGCCATTCCTCGGCGAACTGGCGGTAGACCTCCAGCATCCGTTCGGTCTCCTCGAGCGCCTCCGCCTTGGTGGCGTGCGCCGTGTGGCCCTCCTGCCAGAGGAACTCGGCGGTGCGCAGGAACAGGCGCGTGCGCATCTCCCAGCGCACCACATTGGCCCACTGGTTGATGAGCAACGGCAGGTCGCGGTAGCTCTTGATCCAGCCGCGGTAGGTGTTCCAGATGATCGTCTCACTGGTGGGCCGCACGATGAGCTCCTCTTCGAGCTTGGCCTCCGGATCCACCACCACGCCGTGCTCGGGGTCGCTCTTCAGCCGGTAGTGCGTCACCACCGCGCATTCCTTGGCGAAGCCCTCCACATGGCTGGCTTCCTTGGCCAGGTAGCTCTTGGGGATGAAGAGGGGGAAGTAGGCGTTCACATGGCCGGTCTCCTTGAACATGTCGTCCAGGGCGCGCTGCATCTTCTCCCAGATGGCGTAGCCGTGCGGCTTGATCACCATGCACCCGCGCACGTCGCTATGCTCCGCCAGATCGGCCTTCAGCACAAGGTCGTTGTACCATTGCGCGTAATCCTCTGAGCGCTTCGTCAACTGGTCGGCCATCGCACTAATCCGGTATTATTTTTGTTCTGTAACAGGAGCCGAAAGTACGCAACGCCAATCCGGCGTCCGGGTGCTCGAGGCAAGGCCTTCAACACCACGCGCAGCATGAACATCCGAACCAGCCTCCCGGCCGTCCTGCTCATCGCCCTATTGGCAGGCGCCTGCTCGTCGTCGCAGCCGCTGGCACAGCAGGATGACGATGTGTACTTCATGCCCTCGCAGGCGCCGAGGATTGCGGCAGCGCCGACCCCTGTCCCTTCCCAGGAGCCGTCGGCCGATAAGGCGACCGACGACTACTACGACCCCGGCACTTCGCGCGACCTGGGCGCTTCCCGCAGCTACTATGACATGGCCTACAACGACCCGTACTATTACAACTACGGGCGCTTCGGCTTCGGAACGGGCTTCGGCATGGGCATGGGCTGGCAGAGCGGATGGAACGGCCCAGGCTGGGGCATGGGCATGGGATGGGGTTCGAATCCGTACGGCTGGAGCGATCCGTGGGGTTGGAACCGGCCAATGGGCTGGAACCGGCCATGGGGCTGGAATGATCCCTGGCGCTGGAACTCCCCTTGGGGCTGGAACGATGGCTGGGGCTACGGCTTCGGCGGTTATAACGGCTGGGGATGGAACGGATACAGCTACTACGGCAATTACTGGGGCCCCTTTGGCGCGTGCGGAGGCTGCTACACCCCGGTAATCGTAGGCGGAAGCAGCAACACGTACATCGGCCATCGGCCCTCCACCATGGGCTCGTCCCTTGGCACGGGCAATGGCTCCGTGCGACCGCGCGCCAGTTTCCGCGATCCGGTGGGCCTGAGCCCACGGCCTGTGGAGCAGCCGGCATCCTTGGTTCGCCCGGCCATCCAGCAGCGGCGGCCGGCCTCCCGCCCGATGGATCGCGGCATAGCACGGCCGGATGAGCGGCCCGTTCAGCGCCCTGTGGTTCAGCCACCGCAGCGCCGCCCTTCAGAGCGCCCCATGGAGCGCCAACCGGTGGAGCGGCGACCCACGATCAACGACCGCGGCAACGACCGCCCTGTCTTCGAGCGCTCGGCCCCGGCGCCGTCCCGAACGAATGATGGCGGTGGCGCACCTACGCGCCATCGGTCGCGGTGATGGCGCGGCGCTGGCATTCCACTGCATGGCTGGCGGTGCATTTCGCGCTCGCCGGTTGGCTGTCGACCAGTGGCGCCCGGGCGCAGAGCGAGGAGGATGCGCTGCGCATGGCCACCAGCAGGCCGGGCGGTACGGCACGCAGCAATGGCATGGGCAACGCCTTCGGTGCGCTGGGCGCGGATCCCGTCGCTGCGGGCATCAATCCAGCGGGCATGGCGCTCTACCGGGCCAGCTCGCTCTCCCTCACGCTCGGGGTGGATGTGATCGGCGATGCGGCCACCTATTACGGCAGGGGGTCTTCCGCCACCGCTTCCCGCCTGTCCCTGCCCAATCTGGCACTGGTGGTTCATAACCCCGGCAAGGCGGATGGTGCGATGGTGGCATCCGTCTATGGCATCGTCTACGATCGGATCGAGTTGCAGCGCTTCAGTACCGATGCCTTGGCGGACCGGGCCCCGACCACAATGCTCGCGCATTTCGTGAACCAGGCCGATGGCATTCCCTACACCACATTGCCTGACGACCTGCCCTTCGGAGCCGGATTGGCGTGGAACGCCTTCGGCATCGATACCCTGCCGGGTTCAACGGACGCCTATTTCAGTTACATCCCCATGGGCAGCGACACCCGCCAGCGCCACACGGTGGAGGCGAACGGGGCCACCAACCGCACCGGGATCTTCTACGCGGCCAACATCGACGATCGCATCTATATCGGGGCCACCGCCAACATCATGGGCCACCGCTTCCGGCGCACCACCACGCACACGGAATACAGCCTGGATCAGGGATTGGACCTCGGGCAGATGGAGTTCAGGGAGGAACTGGTGACCAGCGGCGGCGGTTTCGAGCTCCTGGTGGGCGTCATCGGCCGGTTCTCCGATCGGGTGAGGGCCGGGGTCGCATTCCAGAGCCCGCAATGGATGCAGCTCAACGACGCCTTCAACACATCGGTGCGGACGGGCTTCCGGTCGACCCAGGGCCTGGATGACTATGACCTCACCTACGAGTCGCCGGATGGAAGCTTCAGCTACCGCATCAACACGCCATGGCGCGCGACGGCGAGCGCGGCCTACATCGCGGGGGCCAATGGGCTGGTGAGCATCGATTACTCCTACGGGGACACGCGCTCGCTGCGCTTCGGGCGTTCGGCCACGCTCGATGATCCGTACGACTTCGCGCTGGAGAATGCCGCCATCAAGGACCGGTTCCGCGCCCAGCATTCCGTGAGGATCGGAACGGAGTGGCGGGCGGGCAGTTGGTATTACCGCGGGGGATGGGGATTCGTGCAGGACCCCTATGTGACGACGGATGCCCAACGCGGCACGGCTAGGCGCACCTATGCTGCCGGCCTTGGCTACCGGGGCGCTCATGTAACGGTTGACCTCGCCGCCAACTACACGGTGCAGGACCTGCGGAAGTTCGCCTACGACCCTGCGCTGGTGGAGCCGATCCTGGTGCGCAGGGGTGTGGTGTCCACCTTGCTCACCATTGGCCTGAGGCCCTGAATGACGAAGGCCTCCCTTAGGAGGCCTTCGCTGTGCGCTTGAGCGCGGGGCGTTAGCCGTTCTTCACCCGGTCCACCACGTACTCATCCACGAGGATGCGTCCGCAGTGCTCGCACACGATGATCTTCTTATGGCTGCCGATGTCCAGCTGGCGCTGGGGCGGGATGGCGCTGAAGCAGCCGCCGCAGCTGCCGCGCTCCACGGGCACCACGGCCAATCCGTTGCGCGCATTGCTGCGGATACGGTGGTAGGCGCTGAGCAGCCGCTCCTCGATCTGCTTGCTGGCCGCATCGCTCTTCTTCTGCAGGTCCTTCTCTTCCTTCTCGGTCTCGGCGATGATGTCGTCGAGCTCCTTGCGCTTCAGCTCCAGGTCCTTCTTCCGCTCATCATGCTTGGCCTGGCTCTCGTCCACCACGGCCTTCTTGGCTTCGATTTGCGCCTTGAACTCCTTGATGCGCTTCTCAGCCAGCTGGATCTCGAGATTCTGGAACTCGATCTCCTTCGTGAGTGAATCGTACTCACGGTTGTTGCGCACCTTGGCCTGCTGCGCTTCGTACTTCTTGATCTGGGCCTTGCTGTCCTTGATCTGGTTCTGCTTGTCGCTCACCTGGCCCTCGATCTCGGCCAGTTCGTCCTGCAGCTTCTTCAGGCGCGTCTCCAAGCCGGCCACCTCGTCCTCCAGGTCCTGCACCTCCAAGGGCAGCTCGCCGCGCTGCACCTTGATGCGGTCCACCTGTGAATCGATGGTCTGCAGGCGGTACAGCTCGACCAGCTTCTCGGCGATGGTGATCTCCGCCTTTCCGAGTACGGGGGCGGCCTTGGTTTCCTTCGCCGGAGCCTTCACGTCGCTCTTCGCCATGTCAGTAATAATGATGTATGGGGTCCGTGACGGTTTCCGTCAAACGGACGGCAAATGTAGGGAAATGTTCCCCTAACCGACGTTGGATCAGGTGCATCGTGAATTGCTCGCTGCCGTAATGCCCGATGTCGGCCAGCAGCAGCCTCCCATCGGCATCGAAGAACTCGTGGTATTTCACGTCGCCGGTGAGGTAGGCGTCGGCCCCGGCCGCGATGGCCGATCGGATGAGGAAGGCGCCCGAGCCGCCGCAGAGGGCCACCCGGCGAATCGGCTTGCCCAAGGTCTTGGTGTGCCTAATCGCCTGAAGGCCAAAGGTCTGCTTCAGTTTGGCCAGGAATTCCGCCTCAGGGATGGGGCTGTCCCATTCGCCAATCAAGCCACTCCCGATGCCCGGGTGCGGGTTAGTGATGGGGTAGAGGTCGTAGGCCACTTCCTCGTAAGGGTGGGCTGCCAGCATGGCGCTGATGATGGCCTGCTCGCGGGGGGCGTGGTAGATGAACTCGAGCCGGAACTCGGCCTCGCTGCTGCGCACCCCTTGCTCGCCCGAGAAAGGGTTGGTCCCGGGCCCTGGCCGGAAGGTGCCCATGCCGCCCACGGTGAAGCTGCACTCGTCGTAATTGCCAATGTGTCCGCCACCGGCTTTGAACACGGCGTTACGAACGGCATCGGCATGCTCCATGGGCACGAAGACCACCAGCTTGCGCAACTGGCCCGGCTTGGGGGCGAGGGTGCCCAGGGGCTTCAGCCCGAGCCGGGCGGCGATCTCGCCGTTCACGCCATCCAGCACGTTGTCCAGATTGGTATGGATGGCGTAGAGTGCAATACCGTTCCTGATGGCCGCCAGCAGGGTGCGCTCCACATAGCCTTTGCCCGAGAGGCTCTTCAGCCCGCGGAAGATCACCGGGTGGTGGCTGATGATGAGGCCACAGCCCAGCCGTGCCGCCTCTTCCACCACTTCCTCGGTGCAATCGAGGCAGACCATGGCAGCATTCACCTCGGCCTCGGGGTCGCCCACCTGCAGGCCGCTGTTGTCGTAGTCCTCTTGAAGGGAGCGAGGTGCCCACGCTTCGAGCGGGGCAATGAGGTCCTTGATCTTCATCTTTGACGCTTCGCGCTGACGGCGCGGCATTGCGGCAAAGTAACCATGAGCCTCAGACGCATCGTGCTCGCCCCTCCCGCCTGGATCTATGGCGCGAGCCTCCGCCTCCGCCATGCGCTCTACGATGCCGGCCTGCTCCCCTCCGTGAGGCCCGCCGTGCCCACCATCGCCATCGGCAACCTGGCCTTGGGCGGCACCGGGAAGACGCCTATGCTGGAACTGGTGCTGCGCACGCTGTCGGGCACCTCGCCATTGGCCACGCTGAGCCGGGGCTACGGCCGCAAGGGCGATGACATCCACGAAGTGCAGGCCACCGATGCCGCGGAGCGCAGCGGCGATGAGCCGGTGCAAGTGAAACGGAAGTTTCCCGAGGCGCGGGTCTTCGTGGGAGCGGACAGGGTAGGGGCCATCGAGCGGATCCAACGCGAGGTGCCCGATGTGAAAGCCGTGGTGCTCGATGATGCCCTGCAGCACCGCCGCCTGGATGCCGGCCTCAACATCCTGCTCACCACCTGGCAGCGGCCCTGGTTCACCGATGCGCTGCTGCCCGCCGGTCGCCTGCGCGATCTGCCTTCGCGCCGGAAGGCCGCCCGGATCGTAGTGGTGACGAAGTGCCCCGCCTTGCCTTCGCCGGCAGAGCGGGAGCAATGGCGCGAACGTTTGCGGCTGAGCGATGCGCAGGAGCTGTTCTTCGCAGGGATTGTTTACGAGCCGTTGTCCGTTGCCAGTAGCGAGTTGTCGGGAGAAGCCGGACGACCATCAACGGACAACTGCTTGCTCTTCACAGGCATCGAGAACCCCCAGCCGCTCCTCGGCCATCTCCGGCAGCACGCCACGGTGGAGCACCTCGCCTTTCCGGACCACCACGCCTTCTCGCGCGCCGACCTGGAACGCATCGCGCATCGTTACGCTACTTTCGCACCCGGCCCGAAAACGCTGGTAACCACGGAGAAGGATGCCGCCCGGCTGGGTCCCTGCAAGGGCACCCCGCTCGAAGGCCTCCCGCTGGCGACCATCGGCATGCGGGCCGTCATCTTGAATGAACCGGAACGATTCGCTGAACTCATCCGCCGCCATGTTGGACCGCATTAAGCGCATTGCCGAGCACCTTAAGAAGGCCATAGGCGGTTTCGTGCCCGAGACCGGTATCATTCTCGGCACCGGCCTCAGCGGCCTGGGCAAGGAGATCGAGGTGAAGCATGCCATCCCCTACAGCGAGATACCCGAGTTCCCGGTGAGCACCGTGCAGGGGCACCCGGGCCGACTGCTCTTCGGCACGCTGGGCGGCAAGCCCGTGGTGGCCATGCAGGGCCGCTTCCACTTCTACGAGGGCTGGACCATGAACGAGGTGGTGCTGCCGGTGCGCGTGTTCAAATACCTCGGCATCCAGCGCCTTTTCGTGAGCAACGCTTGCGGGGGGGTGAATCCGTCCTTCGAGGTGGGCGACCTGATGATCCTGAACGATCACATCTGCCTCTTCCCCAACCCGCTCATCGGTCCCAACATCGACGAGCTCGGCCCGCGCTTCCCTGATATGAGCGAGCCGTATGACCATGCACTGATCGCCAAGGCCAAGGCCATCGCCGCCAAGGCCTCGATCGCGGTGCGGGAAGGCTGCTACGTGGGGCTTACCGGTCCCACGCTGGAGACGCCCGCCGAATACCACTATGTGCGGGTGATCGGCGGCGATGCCGTGGGCATGAGCACCGTGCCCGAGGTGATCG
>ERZ761607.643-NODE-643-length-56135-cov-5.038534_pt1 | contig 56135 bp, 41 predicted proteins | sample MGYA00511164_ERZ761607 | MGnify/ENA primary metagenome ERZ761607 (study PRJEB28899, sample SAMN02445080) | bioreactor sludge metagenome | biome: EBPR sludge | place: Australia: Brisbane, Thorneside Wastewater Treatment Plant | collected 2011-06-22 ...
TGCTGGACCATCTGCGCGGCGCGCGCGACGAGCGCTTCATCCTGTTCTGCGACGACCTGTCGTTCAGCCATGACGACCAGCACTACAAGGCGCTGAAGGCGGTGCTGAAATGAGCTTTGAAACCACCTCCGGCAATCGCGGCCTTCTGCAAGCCGAGCCGCTGATTTTTGAAACAGGCTCCGCCGAAACCACGGGCGTTGATCTGCCCGCGCCGAAGGGCGGCGGAGGCGGTTTCGACCTCGAGCTTCCGTCACCCAAGGACGACTTCGGCAGCCTCGATCTCGGCGGAGGACTGGACCTCGACCTGCCCGCACCCCGCAACGATCTCCCAGCGCCCGGGCCCGGACGTGGTGGCATCACCGACCTCCCCGCGCCCCGCAACGATCTCCCGGCGCCGGCGTCGGGTCTCGACGACGATCTCGCGCTCCCCGAGCCGCGCGCACGCGCCGAGGTTCCCAAGGGTGCGGGAGGCGCAGGCTTCGGCGAGATCGATCTCGGAGGAGGCGGTGACGGCCTCGAGTTCGCCGACCTTCCGCAGGAGGAAGCGCCGCGGATCTCGTCGCCCGGAAAAGACGTTCCGAAGGCCGCGACCTCGGAGCGCAAAGCGAAGTCCAAACGCGAGAAGTCCACTGCCGCACCCAAGAAGAAAGGCAAAGGTCTCCTCGTCTTCGTCGCGGTTCTTCTGCTGATCGCGGGCGCGGGTGTCGCGCTCCAATGGACGCCCTACGGCATCTTCGGCGTGTACGCGCTCGAGCAGTTCCGTCCCGAAGCGGGCGACGACGCGGGCATCACGCGAACGCTCGCGGACGCGGAGACGCTCGCGGGCTCCGACACCTACGCGGACGTGCGCGCATCGCTCCGCCAGCTCGGCACCGCGCGCCGCGAGCTCTACCTGAACCGCAAGCTGCTCGCGCGCAGCGTCGTGCACGAGGCCCTGTTCCAAGTCCGTTTCGGCGAGAGCACGCGGAGCGCCGCGCGCGAGAACGCCCTCCTGCAGCGGCTCGAGATTCGCGGCAACGACGCGCCGGGCATGTCGCTCGCGCTCGCCGCCCACGCGCTGCGAGCAGGTCGCACGAACGAGGTGCCTGCGCACCTGTCCGCTGCGCGCTCGGAGGCGCCGAGCGATCCCTACGTGAGCCTGGTCGCGGGTGAGCACGCGCTCGCGTCGGGACAGCCCGCGGCCGCGCTCGAAGCGTTCGGAGCGGGAGCCGGCGCAGGAGCGCGCGCGCTCTGGGGAGTCGCCCGCGCGCACCTCGCGACTCCGGACGCCGACGCGGCTGCGGTGGATGCGGCGATCGCGGCGGTCCTCGAGGCCAGCCCCGATCACGCGTCGGCGCTCGTCGCGCGTGCGCGGCGCGCTTTCGCGGGCGGCGACGAGACCGCGGCGTTGCGCGACGCCTCCCTCGCGGCCGGCGCGGAGGCGCCCGACGGGCGCGAGCCGATCCTCGCGAGCGATCGCGAGCGCGCGGACGCCTGGACGCTGCTCGGTCAGATCCACGAATCGCGGGGGCGGCGCGGCCCGGCCGGTGTCGCGTACGAGAAGGCCGTCGAGGCCGACCCGTTCCGCGTCGAAGCGCTGCTCGGCGCGGGTCGCGTGCTCCTCGTCGAGCGTCGCTTCCGCGAGGCGCTCGCGCGCTTCGAGTCGGCCCAAGAGTCGTCGCAGGGCCTGCCTCCGCCCGCCGAGGGTCATCCCTTCGACGTGCAAGCCAAGCTCGGGCAGGTCGAGGCGCTGCTCCCGCTGGAGCAGCACCAGCAGGCGCTCGGGATCGCCAGCGCGCTCGCGCAGCAGCTCCCGGCCGATCCGATCGCCGCGCTCTGGCACGGCCGCGCGCTCGGGGCGCTCGATCAGGACGACGCCGCGAAGGCCGAGCTCGACCGAGCGATCGAGCTCGCGCCCGATTCGTTCGCGGGTTACCTCGCGCTGGCGCAGCTCCACTTCGCCAACGACGACGCGGCGAGCGCGGCGGAGGTGCTGACGCGCGCCCGCGAGCGGGTGCCCGAGAGCGCGCAGATGCGGCGTCTGCTCGGCGACTCCGAGCTTCGCCGCGGCAACCTCGACGCGGCGGAGCGCGAGCTTCGCGCGGCGCTCGCGCTCGAAGCCGATCAGCCCGAGACGCTCTTCCTCCTCGCGACCACCCTGCGACGCGCGCGGCGCCTCCAAGAGGCCGAGCGCACGCTCGAGCAGCTCGCGGCGATCGACGGCGCCTACCCCGGGCTCTCCCTCGAGCGTGGTCGTCTCTTCGAGGCGATGGGTCAGGCCTCGCGCGCGGCCGACGCGTACGCGCGCGCGCTCGCGGAGTCGCCCGAGGATCTGGATCTCGAGCTCCGCCTCGGCGCGGCGCAGCTCGCGGCCGGTCGCATCGAAGACGCCGAGCCTCACCTGCAAAACGTGCTGCGCCAGCGCCCCGACTCCGCGGAGGCGGAGCACTTCGTGGGGCGGCTCTTCCGCGCGAAGGGCGACGGTCCGACCGCGATCCAACACCTCACGCGCGCGGCGGATCTCGATCCGCAGATCGCGGAGTACCACCTGCACCTCGGCTGGGCGCAGCTCGAGTCGAACCAGCTCGGCGCGGCGTCGGACGAGATCGCGGCCGCGCTGGCGATCGATCCGCAGCTCCCCGAGGCGTTCCACGTGCGCGGCCTGCTCGGCAACCGCACGGGCGCGGTCCGCGATGCGAAGGTCGACTTCGAGCGCGCCCTCGCCCTGCGGCCGACGCTGCACGAGGCGCGGGCCGGGCTCGGCGACGCGCTCGATCAGCTCGGCGACCGGCCGGGCGCGATCCGCGCGTACGAGGCGGCGGTCGCCGCGGACGGAACCCAGGCCGAGTGGTGGTACCGCCTCGGACGCGTGCGATTCGACGCGGGTCGTTCGGGCGAAGCGGCGGCCGCGCTCGGGCGCGCGATCGAGCTCGGCAGCGCGACCGAGCGACGACCGAGCTGGCTCCCGGACGCCCACCGCATTCGTGGCGAGGCCCACCGCCTCGGAGGAAACCGCGCGGGCGCGATCGCTGACTACCGCCGCTACCTCGAGATCGCGCCGGCCTCCGCGCTCGATCGCGAGGACGTGCAAGACCGCCTCTTCGATCTCGGCGCGCGCTGAGCGTGTCACCCCGAGCGGGTGGCCTCTGCGCCGCGCGGGGTCAGACGCAAGGTCGCGGCGAAGACGAGCACCGAGAGGACGAGCGGAGCGGCGAAGGCGACGACGAGCATGCGTCGCCTCTCAGCGAGGCGCGTGCCGTGCGGGGTTCCGCGGACGAGCCTCGCCGTGGGTGTGTCGCGTCGGACGCGGCGTCGTGTCCGCGGAGGTCGCGGCGGCCGCGCGTCACGTCGTTCGAGCACCTGTCACGGCCGCGAGGACGTCCACGTGACCGCCTCCGTGAGCTCGTGAACGTGGCGCTCCGGCTTGACTTCGAGCCGCATCTGCGTTGGAAGGGTCGCTTCGCATGCACACCAACCAACCTTCCGAGCGCGAGCGCCTCGAGCGCGCCGCCGCCGACGTCCGCCGCTTCTCCGACCGCGTGCCCAAGGTCGCCCTCGTCCTCGGCTCCGGCCTCGGCGCCTGGGCCGACACCCTCGAAGACCGCGTCGTCATCCCCTTCGGCGAGATCGCCGGCATGCCGCAGAGCGGCGTCGCGGGCCACGCCGGCAATCTCGTGCTCGGCACCGCAGAGGGCGTCTCCGTCGTCACGATGCAGGGCCGCGTCCACATGTACGAAGGGCACCCGCCCGACGACGTGGTCTTCGGCTTGCGGCTCATGCTGCACCTCGGCGCGAAGACCGTCATCATCACGAATGCCGCGGGTGGCATCGGCGATCATCTCGACGTCGGCGACCTGATGCTGATCGAGGATCAGCTCAACCTCACGGGGCGCAACCCGCTCGTCGGTCCCAACGACGAGCAGATGGGCCCACGCTTCGTCGACATGACGACACCCTTCGACGTCGAGCTGCGTCGGCTCGCGAGCGAAGGCGCGAAGGCGCTCGGCTTCGACGTGAAGCGCGGCGTCTACGTCGGCGTGCTCGGCCCGAGCTACGAGACGCCGGCCGAGATCCGCATGTACCGCACGATGGGCGGCGACGCGGTCGGCATGAGCACGGTGCTCGAGGTGATCGCGGCGCGACACCTCGGCGCCCGCGTGCTCGGCATCTCGTGCATCACCAACAAGGCGGCGGGGCTCGGTCACGAAGTGCTCACGCACGAGGACGTGCAAGAGGTCGCGGTGCGGGTGCGCGAGCGCTTCGTCGCCCTCCTCGGCGCGGTCCTCCGCCGCCTGCTCTGAGATTGCACATGAGCAGGGAGCAGGACGATCTCCTCCTGCGCGGCGCGACGGTGGTCACCCTCGACCCCGAGCGTCGCGTCCTCGTCGGCGACGTGCGCGTGCGCGGCGATCGGATCGTCGCGATCGGCGGGCGCTCTCGCGTGCCGGCCTCGCGCACGATCGGTCTGCGCGGCCACGTGTTGATCCCCGGCCTCGTGCAGTCGCACGTACACCTCTGTCAGGCGCTCTTCCGCGGAATGGCGGACGACCTTCCGCTCTTGCCCTGGCTCGCGCGGCGCATCTGGCCGCTCGAAGGCGCGCATGACGCACGCTCGCTCCGCGCGTCGGCGAACCTCGGCCTCGCGGAGATGCTGCGCGCCGGGACCACCACGATCCTCGACATGGGGACCGTGCACCACCACGACGTGGTCTTCGACGCGCTCGCGAAGAGCGGCATGCGCGCGTTCAGCGGCAAGGCGATGATGGACGTGGGCGACCAGGTTCCGCCGACGTTGCGCGAGACGACGAAGAGCTCGCTCTCGGAGAGCCATCGCCTGCGCGAGCGCTGGCATGGCGCGGAGAACGGCCGCCTGCGCTACGCGTACGCGCCGCGCTTCATCTTGAGCTGCTCGGAGCGTCTGATGCGCGAGGTCGCGGACGCGGTGCGCGAAGGCTCTGCGGGCGACGCGCTCGCCCACAGCCACGCGGCGGAGCACGCGGACGAACGCGCGGCGGTCAAGGCCATGCTCGGCCAGGACGACGTCGCGGCGCTCGAGTCGTTCGGCTTGTCGGGACCACGCACGGTGCTCGCGCACGGCGTGCAGCTTCGAGCGGCCGAGATGCGCCGCGTCGCGAAGCTCGGCACCCGCTTCGTGCATTGCCCGAGCGCGAACCTGAAGCTCGCGAGCGGCATCGCGGACGTGAAGGCGATGCGGGACGCGGGCATGGTGGTCGGGCTCGGCGCGGACGGCGCGCCCTGCAACAACCGCATGGATCCGTGGACGGAGCTGCGCGAAGCGGCGCTGCTCGCGAAGGTGCGGCAACAGAACGCGGCCGCGGTCCCCGCGCGCGAGGCCCTCGAGCTCGCGACGATCGAAGGTGCGCGCGTGCTCGGGCTGCACGACGAGATCGGCTCGATCGAGGTCGGCAAGAAGGCGGATCTGGTCGCGCTGCGGCTCGACGACCTGCACCACGAGCCAGGCGGCGACGTCTACGGGCGGCTCGTCTACTCCGCGACCCCGGCCGACGTGCGGCACGTCGTGATCGACGGGCGCGTCGTGGTGGAGGACGCGGAGCTGCGGACCCTCGATCGCGAGCGTGTGCTCGCGGACGCGCGGCGCGAAGGGAAGAAGGTGCTCGTGCGGGCCGGGCTCGCGAGCTGAGCGCTCGTTCGAGCCGCCCGACCTCGTGGCGCGCAGTGGGCGGGGCCGTGTTCGAACCCCCTTCGCGTCGTCGTTGACTTCGATGCCCGCACGGCGGGACACTCCGCCTCGATGGTGCGGGATCGATTCGGTCGCGTCGCAGGAGCTCAAGACGGGATTCACCGGACGCCGAGCGCCTCGCATCGTTCGTGGATTCACGCGCGGCTCCGCTCGCTCGTGGCGGCGCTCGCCCTCGTCGGCGCGGTGCTCTCGGTGGCGCCGAGCGCGCAGGCGCAGTGCATCGACGAGGCGATCCGAGACGAGCTCAACGCTCGGCGTCGCTACCGCGGCGTGCAGGAGCGCGTCTTCCAGAAGGCGCTCCGCCACGAGCTCAGCGTGATGGGCGGCATCTACTCCGCCGACCTCTTGAGCTCCTACGCAGCGGCCGGCGGCGCGTACACCTTCCACTTCTCGGAGGCCCTCGGGCTCGAGCTCGCCTACCACTGGAGCCGCGCTCGCTCGGAGCTCATCCGCATCATCGAGAACGACCGCGGTGTCGTGCTGCTGCGCCTCGATCAGCCCGTGCACAACTACATGGGCCACCTGATCTGGTCGCTCGCGTACGGCAAGGTGCGCTGGCTCGGCGGATCGATCTCGCGCTTCGACTTCTACCTCGCGGTCGGCGCGGGCGTGACCGACAACCAGAGCGCGCGTGGCCTCACCTTCGGCGGAGGCTTCGGCATGAAGTTCTACTTCGGCGAGTGGTTCGCGATGCGCTTCGACGTTCGCGATCAGATCCTTCAGCAAGAGATCCTCGGGGAGTCGCAGCTCGTGAACAACATCGTCGCGACCTTCGGGCTCTCGATCTTCATGCCGTTCCGGCAGTGACGGAGGCGACGATGCGTACGTTCCGCTTCGGACTCTTCCTCGCGCTGGTCTCGATCGCGTCGCTCCTCGTCGGATCCGACGCGGACGCTCAGCGACGCCGTCGTCGTCCGCGGCCTCAGCCCACGGAGCAGACCGAGCCTGCGCCCGAGCCCGAGCCTGCCGAGCCCACCGAGCCGGCGACGACTACGGCGACCCCGGCGGCGGCTCCCGCGACGACCCCCGCGACGACCCCCGCGACGACGACGCCCGCCGCTGCGCCCACCGAGGCTCCGCCTCCTCCCGAGCCCGAGCCCGATCCGACCTCGCTCCCCGATCTCGAGCCGATGCGCGCCGAGCTCGCGACGCTGATGGACGAGCTCGTCCAAGCCCGCTCGCGCGTGACGGTGCTGGGCCGCGCGCTCTTCGACACCAAGGTCGTCATCCGCGTCGACAACCGCGCCGACGACCAGATCCTGCGGAGCCTCGTGATCCGCCTCGACGGCGATCCCGTGCACCGCGGGGACTCCGATCCGGGCAGCGGCGGCGCCGCGCTCTTCGAGGGTTTCGCCGCGCCGGGGCCGCACGACCTCACGGTCGAGGTCGAGCAACGCGCGCGCGCGAACGAAGCCTACCGGTACCTGCAACGCAATCAGTTCCGCTTCGAGGTCGTGCAGGGGAAGGTCACCGAGATCGTCATCCGCCTCGACGACGACTCGGACATGGAAGACTTCGCGGACGACGGCGAAGGCGAATACGACGTGAACATGCGCGTGCGCGTCGCCACGCGAGACCTCGCCTCGGGCAACTGAGATGGTCGACGAGCGACGCAGCAGGCTCGGACGAACGGCGCGCGCGGCCGCGTGCGCGCTCGGAATCACGGTCGGGGGTGGGCTGATCGACGGTCGCGCGCTCGAAGCTCAAGACCCGACGAGCGCAGCGACGGCGACGAGCCCCGCGACCGCCTCGGCCACCACCGACGATGCTCCCACCCTCGGGCGCTATCTCGATGCGCTCGCGCAGCAGCGCCTGCTCGCGCCCGAGACCGGCACGCTGCCCATCCTCCGCGAAGAGCTCCGGCGCGCGGAGGCGCTCTACTTCGCGCAGCGCCACGGCGACGCGGCGCTCGTGCTCTACGAGATCGTGGAGAGCCCACGCTTCGCCGACTTCACGGAGTCCGACGACTACCTCGGCGCGGAGCTCCTCGCGGCCAGCGCGCTCGCGGAGCTCGGCTCGCTGCGCACGTCCGCGCGTTACCTCGAGCGAATCCTCCGCCGCGGCACCAGCAACGGCTACTTCGGCCCCGCGTATCGCCGCTTCGTCGACGTCACGCTGCAGAGCGGCGATCTGCGCACGGGCCTCTCGACCCTCGAGGCGCTCGACCTTCAAGGCGCGGAGCTGCCGGAGGACGCTCGGAACGAGCTGCGCTACCTGCGCGCGCGTGCGGCTTACGACGCGGGCGATCTCGACGCCGCCGAGCCGGTCTTCGCGGAGATCACGCAGCGCAGCCGCTTCTTCGCCAACGCGCAGTACTTCCGCGGCGTGATCGCCACGCGCCGTCGCGACCTCGCGGCGGCGGAGAGCGCGTTCTGCTCCATCGCCACCACGGGCGACCAAGAGCGTTTCACCTTCGTGGTCGACGACCGCTTCTTCCAGGTGAAGGACCTCGCGTGGCTCGCGCTCGGTCGCGTCGCGCACGAAGGTCGCCGCGGCGACGACGCCTTCTACTACTACTTCCAGGTCCCGAACGACTCCGAGCGCGTCGCAGAAGCCCTCTTCGAGAGCGCCTTCGCGATGTACGAGGGCGACGACTACGACACCGCGATCGACCTGCTCGATCAGCTCGAAGCGCGTTTCCCCGCGTCGCCTTTCGTCGACGAAGCCACGGTGCTCCGCGGCTACGTGCACCTCGGGCGCTGCGAGTTCGAAGAAGCCGCGCAGCTCTTCGTGCGCTTCGCGGAGCGCTTCGGCCCGCTGGTCGCGGAGATCGACGCGATCCTCGAGAGCGAAGCGCGGCAGGCCTCGCTCTACGCCGACCTGCTCGAAGAGGAGCGCCGCGTCGAGTCACGCGCCGCCCGCGCCGAAGGTCAGAGCGAGGACGAACGCGCGGCCGAAGCGCGCGAGCGTGTCGAGACGTTGCCGGGTCTGCTGCTCGCGTTGCTCCGCGTGGATCCTACCTTCTTCCAGCTCCACGCGAGCGTGCGGACCCTCGAAGCGGAGGCCGCGCGCGCCGGCCGCCTCGAAGACGACCTGCGTGGGCTCGCCGCGCGCCTCGGCGGTACCGACGCTCCAGCGGCCGCCGCGCAGCTCGAGCAATACCAGACCGAAGCCGACGATCTTCGCGCGCAGCTCACGACCGCGCGCGAGATGCTCGCGGGTCTCGCCGCGAACCTCGACGCGCTCCGTCGCGGCGGCGCTCCGGCCGCGGATCGACGCGCGCTCGAAGACGAGCTGCGCACCTTCACGCGTCGCGTGAACGAGCTCGGCCGCCAGCTCACGCGCGCGATCGCCGCGACCTCGGAGCTCGAGGTGATGCCGGAGGTTCCGGCGGAGGACGTGCGCGCGCTGCTCCGCGAAGACGCCCGCCGCGCGCGTCGTTTCCCGCCGCGGATCGCGGAGATGCGCGAGCGCCTGGGCGGTGCGGCCAACGACGCGGCGCTCCGATCGCTTCGCGATTTGCGCGAGCGGCTCGGCGGCTTGCTTCGTCGCGCGCGCATCGGCCGCATCGACGCGGTGATGGGCAGCAAGCGCCGCATCGAGATCCAGATCGAGAGCCTCGCGGCGGGGCGTTTCCCGGCGGAGCTGATCGATCCGCTGCGCGTGCAGGGCCTGCTGCGCGACGACGAGGAGTACTGGCCCTTCGAAGGCGAGTATTGGGCGGACGAGTTCGACGAGACGATCCCGCTCGACGAGCTCGAAGACGAAGAGGCGGGCGAGGTCGAAGCGCCGAGTGGAGACGGCGAGGCCAGCGACGACGCACCGAGCGCGGAGGGCGACGCGTGAAGAAGCCGACCACGCTCGTGCTCCTGCTCGCGCTCGGCTCGCCGAACGGCTCGCTGCTCGCACAGCGCGGCGAGAGCGTCGCGACCACCGCGCCCACCACGAGCGTCTCGCGCTTCCAAGATCCGGCGGAGGAGCGTTCGGTCGCGGCGGGCGACGACGAGCTCTCGGAAGAAGAAGCCCCCGACGAGCTTCCCGAGAACCTCGAAGAGATGCTCTTCCTGCGCGAGCGCCCGGACGCGCTCGGCGCGGCGGCGCGCGAGTACCAGAACGCGCGCCTCGAAGAGCTGCTCGCCGATCGCGAGCGCCTCGTGGAGGTTCGTCGCGAAGAGGCGATTCGCCTGCTCGAAGAGTTCATCGCCGAGGAGCCCGAGACCGCGCTCGAGATGCCGGACGCGCTGCTGCGCCTCGCGGAGCTGCTCTGGGAGAAGGCGCGCGTCGACTACCTGCGCGCGTTCGCGGCTTGGCAGGAGGTCCCGGAGGCCAACCGCGGCCCCGAGCCGACGCCGATCTACGCGCGCCCGCTCGAGCTCTACGACCGCATCCTCACCCAGCACCGCGGCTACGATCGCTACGACTTCGTGCTCTACATGAAGGCGTACGCCCTCGTGGAGCGTGGCGACGCCGACGGAGCGCTCGCACTCTACCGCCGCATCCTCGACGAGTTCCCGCAGAGCCGCTTCGTGCCCGACGCGCACTTCGCGCACGCCGAGTCGCGCTTCGGCACCGTCGACTACGCCGGCGCGCTCCCCGAATACGAAGCGGTGATGCGACACCGCGAGAGCGAGCTCTACGACATCTCGCTCTTCAAGAGCGCGTGGTGTCTCTGGCGCATGGGCCAGACCGACCAGGCTGCGGTGCGCTTTCGTCAGGTGCTCGACCTCGGTCGCGGTCGCGAGCGCCTCTCCGCCCAGCAACGTCGCCGCCTGCGCGAGCTGCAAGACGAAGCGCTCGACTACCTGATCCAGGTCTTCATCGAGGACGAGAACAACACCGCGCGCGACGTCTTCGCGTTCCTCGAAGAGATCGGCGGCACACGCTACGGGCGCCGCGTGCTCGTGCGGCTCTCCGACACCTTCATGGGTCAGTCGCGCTACGAGCGCGCGGTCGAGGCCTACGAGCTCCTGCTCGAGATGGATCCGACCGCCCGCGAAGCCCCGCAGTGGCAGCGGCAGATCGTCACGAGCTGGGCGTCGCTCGACGACAGCGAGAAGACCTTCGCGTCGCTCGAGAAGCTCGCCTCGACCTACGGTCCTGGGTCGACCTGGGCGACCCAGCAGAGCGATCCCGAGCGCGCGTCGCGCGAGTGGGCGCGCATCGAGCGCCTCGTGCGTCGTCAGGCGATGCGCACCCACGAGATCGGCCAGCGCGAGCAGCAGCGCCGCAAGCTCGAAGAGGCCGCGCAGCTCTACGGCATCTACCTCCAGTACTTCGCGGACACTCCGGAGTTCGCGAGCAACGCGTACACGATCGAGTTCTACCGCGGCGAGATCTTCTTCCACCGCCTCGAGCGTTACGCGGAGGCCGGCGAGGCGTACCTCTCCGCCGCGCGCCGCAACCCGCAGGGCGAGTTCACCAAGGACGCGCTCTACAACGCGATCGGCGCCTTCGAGCGCGTGCGCGAGCAACAGCTCGAGGGGTGCGGCACCGCCCCGACCGCGACCGGCGGTGGCGCCCGGCAGCGACGTGGCGGACGAGGCGCGACCCAAGGTGCGACCCAAGGTGCGACGACGCCCGCTGCCCAAGGCGCGACCGGTGCGCAGGCCGGCGCGCAAGCGACCGGTACGACCGCGGGCGCGACCACCGCGGGTGCGACCGCTGCCGGTGCGGCGAACGCAGAGACCACGCCGACCCCCGAAGAAGATCCCTGCTCCGGCGAGACCGCGAACGACCGCAAGTTCGGCGAGGCCATCTCGCTCTACGTCGAGCTCTTCCCCGACGATCCGGACCTGCCGGAGATCCTCTTCCGCCAGGGCCGCCTCTACTACGATCGCGGCGTCTTCGACCCCGCGGTGCGCCTCTTCGGTCAGCTCCTCGAACGTTTCCCGCGCAGCGAGTACGCGAGCCCGGCCGGCGAGCTCATCCTCGACAGCTTCAACCGTGCGGCCGACTACGCGAACATCGAGACCTGGGCGCGACGCCTCAAGAGCGCGCCTGCGTTCTCCAGCGCGGAGAGCCAAGCGCGCCTCGACACGCTCATCGTTCAATCGATGTTCAAGATCGGCGAACAATTGGCGGAACGCGGTGAGCACGCGGCGGCGGCCGACGCGTACCTCCGGGCGGCGGAGGAGTTCCCCCGCGAAGCCCGCGCCAAACAAGCGCTCTACAACGCCGGCCTCGAACGTCAGCGCGCGGGTGATCTGCCCGGCGCAGCGCAGGCCTACGAGCTGCTGATCGAACGCCACCCCGGCTCCACCGAAGGCGCGACGGGTGCGTGGGCGGCGGCGCAAATGTTCGAATCGATTGCGCAATTTGGCGACGCTGCGCGCTTCTACGAGGCCTATGGTCGGCGCTTCCCCGAAGGCGAGAAGGCCCACGAGGCGACCTACAACGCGGTGCTCCTGCGCATGACGGCCGGCGATTGGGACGAAGCAGTCTCGGTCGGTCGCTACTACCTCGAGCGCTATCCGCGTCACGAGCAAGCCGACGACGTCTACTTCTTCATCGGACGCGCCCAAGAAGGCGACGAAGATTGGGACGACGCCGCGACGACGTATCGCGAGTACATTCGCCGCAGTCGCAACAACGATCGCAAGGTGGAGGCGCAGACGCGACTCGCGCAGGTGCTCGAGCAGGCGGGCAACCGCCGCGGCGCGGACGAAGCGCTCGAGGACGCGGTGCGCACCGCGCGTCGTCAGCGGCGCGGCCTGCAGGACGGTCTCTACTTTGCCGCCCAGGCGCGCTACCTCCAGGGCGATCGCGTGCTCGCGGAGTACGAGCAGATCGCGATCGCGGGTCCGAGCGAGGGCCTGCGTCAGCGTCTGCAGCGCAAGTCCGAGCTGCTCCAGCGCGCGGCGCTCATCTATGCCGACGTGGTCGAGTTCGGCGTGGCGGAGTGGGTGACCGCGTCGCTCTACCAGATCGGTCGCAGCTACGAGCTCTTCGCCGAAGCGATGCGCGCCTTCGAGCTGCCCGAAGGGCTCAGCGAAGAAGAGCAGCAGGTCTACATGGACCAGCTCGCGATGTTCATCATCCCGATGGAAGAGCGCGCGCTCGAAGCCTACGAGGGCGGCTACGCCAAGGCGCTCGAGCTGCGCATCTACAACCGCTGGACCGCGCGCCTGCTCGAGTCGCTGCAGCGCCTGAACGACGTGCAGTACCCGCCGCTGCGCGAGAGCGGTGGCGCAGTGGTCGAGGCCTCTCCGCTTCCGATGCCGGCGCCCCTCGACGGCTTGCGGCGTGAAGACCCCACGGCGGGCGGTGAAGAAGGCGAAGCGTCCGAGGAGGAGAGCGAATGAAGACGCTCGTCCTGGTCTCGCTCCTGAGCTCGGCCGCGCTCGGCCTCGTCGCGTGTGGTGGCGGTGCGCAGACCGATGCGACGACCGTCGAGGTGCCTCCGGCCGATCCCGAGGCGGTGCGCGAGTACCTCGCGGGCGTGCGCATCCTCCAGCGTGAAGGTGCGGCGGACTCGCGGGCGCGCGATCGTCGTGCGCGCGCGCGCTTCGAGAAGGCGATCCAGATCGATCCGAACCTCTGGGAGGCGCACTACAACCTCGGCGTCGTCCAGCGTCGCGCGGACGAGCTCGACGCGGCGGGCGCGAGCTTCGACCGCGCCGCGCAGATCGCGCCGCAAGCGCCCGAGCCGCTGCTCGCCAGCGCGGAGGTCGCGTACGCGCGGGGTGATCGCGACACCGCCGCGGACCGCTTGGAGCGCCTCGTCGAGCAGCACCCGAACGACCTCGCCGCACGCACCGCGCTCGCGGTCATCCTGCGCGAGCGAGGCCGCTTCGACGACGGCCTCACGCAGGCACGCGAGGTGCTCGTGCGCGATCCGCAGAACGTGCGCGCGCTGCTCGAGATCGGCCGCATCGAGCGCGCGCGCGAGCGGTACGACGTCGCGCGGCTCGTGCTCGACAAGGCGCGCCAGCTCACCGCGGAGGGCGAGGTCCGCGTGCGCGCGGAGGTGCTCAACGAGGTCGGCCTGCTCGAGCTCGATCGCGGAGACAACCAGGCCGCGTTCGAGGCCTTCGAGTCCGCGGTCTCGACCGACGCGAGCTACGCGCCCTCGCGCATGAACATGGGCGCGGTCTTGCTCGCGGCGGGCGACTACGCGGGCGCGGCCGGCCACTACGAGGCCGTGCTGCGCAGCAACGGCAACGACCTCGACGCGCGGGTCGCCTTCGCGATCGCGCTGCGCGGCCAAGGCGAGCACCGCCGCGCGCGCCAGGAGTATCAGCGCGTGATCGATGCGGACGCGAACCACGCGGACGCGCTCTTCGGGCTCGCGATCCTCCGCGCCGAGTTCCTGGACGAGCGCCCGCAGAGCCGCGCGGACTTCGAACGATTCCTGCAGGCCGCGCCGCGCAGCCATCCCAAGCGCGAGCTCGCGGAGCAGTACGTGCGCGAGCTCTCCGACACGCCCGCGCCCTCGCAAAAGGGGCACGATCGCACGAACGATCGATCCCAGGACGGAGGTCCGCGATGAAGCTCGACTCGAAGCGGCTCCTCCTCGTGGTGCTCGCGAGCTCCCTCGTCGCGCTCCCCGCGCTCGGCGTCTCCGCGGTCTACGCGCAGGACGGCCGCGAGGAAGCCGACGCCCCGAGCACCGGCGGCGACGACGACGTGGAGGACGTCGACGCGGAAGCGGGGGTGCAAGAGGAGGGCGGGCAGAAGGTCAAGGTCTTCCGCTTCTCCGGCCTCGACATCTCGGGCCGCCTGAAGTCGCCGCAGCTCCTCTACTTCTTGAACCGGCTGCGCGCCGAGTTCGATCGCCCGAAGCTTCCCCACCGCAGCTTCGTTCCGGAATTGGTACGATCCACCAAGGCTCCGGGCATGTGAGGGTTCGGAGTGTTTCGTCGAGGCCCGTGTCGTCGGGAGACACGAGCCTCGTCGTCGATGTCATCGAGACCGAAGAGGCGTTCAGGCACGTGCCGACACCCGCCGTGCAGGAACTTCGAGACGCCGCCGAGGTCCAGGAGCTTCGTCCATGAGCGCCGCCGCCACCGCCAGCTCGCGTCCGCTTCGGGTCGCGTACCTCTGGAACCAAGCGATCCAGGAGGACGAGCTGCTGACGACGCCCACGCCGGTGACGATCGGCGGCACCTTTCCAATGCCAGAGGGATACGGTGAGGTGCCCGTCCCCGTGCTTACGCCGTCGGGCCACGGATACCGACTGAACGCCGGCGGCGGACTGCTCGGCGGCAGCGTGTGGATCGGCGGCAAGCGCCACGAGGTCGGCCGGCTCCCCGCGCCGGTCGAGCTCGGCCCCGGCGACTACGGGGTGGTCACCCTCGGCCCCGTGGCGGTCTTCTTCCAGCACGTACGCGGCGCCGCCGCCGCACCGCGCGAGATCGCCAAGCTCGATCCCGCGCTCGTGTTCTCGGTGTTGCTCGCGTTCCTCCTCGTCGGCGCGATCGGCGTGATCGCGTTCCTCGACTACCAGCGCCACGGCTACGGCGAGCTCGATCCCTTCGAGCTCGACGAGAGCCTCGTCACGCGCTTCATGGTGACCCCGCCGCCGGAAGACTTCTTCGAGCAGGTCGCGCCCGAATCCGGCGACGACACCGAAGATCCCGGGCTGCGCGCGCGCGAAGAGACGGGCGGTCGTCGCCACGAAGGCGAAGAAGGTCGCGTCGGTCGCGAGGACGCGGACACCGAAGACACGCACATCCAAGGCGAGGTCACGACGGCGATCGCGACGAAGGTGCGCAACATGGGCCTGCTCGGCGCGCTCAGCGACGGCGGCGAAGGCAACGCGATCGCAGCCGCGCTCGACGTGCCGACCATCAGCGACATCCTCGGCGGCATGGGCGACGCGCCGACGCGGGTCGGTCGCGGCAGCGGCGGCACCGGCCTGCTCGGCGTGGGCAGCGGCGGCGGCGGCGACGGCCCGGGAAGCTTGTTCGGCGCGGGCGACATCGGCACCGGCGCGGGCGCGGGACGTGGCAACGGCGTCGGTCGGGGCGGCGGAGGCGTGGGCGCGCGTGGTCGTCCGGCGCGCGAGGTTCGCGTCTCGGTGCAGCAAGGCAACCCGAGCGTCAGCGGCTACTTGAGCGCCGAGCAGATCAACCGCGTGGTGCGCGCGAACGCCGCCGCGATCCGCTACTGCTACGAGGTCGAGGTGCAGCGCCAACCGAACCTGCGGGGGCGCGTGGAGATCGCGTGGCGCATCAACCTCCAAGGTGCGGTGACGACCTCGCGCGTGGCGAGCTCCACGCTGCGCAACGCCGGCGTCGAGGGCTGCATCGTGCGACAGGTGCGGCGCTGGCGCTTCCCGCAGCCCGACGGCGGCGAGGTGAACGTGACCTATCCGTTCATCTTCGGCGTCTCCGGTGGCTGAGCGCGGCGAGCCGAGCTCGGCCAAAGCGCTCGAGACCGCGCTCGAGTGGGCGCGCCGCTGGCACGATCGGGAGCCAGCGCGCCGTCGTCGGCTCGAAGCGCACGACGTGCGCAGCGTGCGTGTGCTTCAGCCGGTGCAGATCCGACTCACGAGCGTCGTGGAGACGCGAAGCTTTCGTTTCTCCGTGGCGGGTCCCGGCTCGACCGAAGTCGCGCTCGAGGAGCGCCCGCGCGACCCGTTCGCGCACGAGCTTCCGTCGCCCGCGCTCGAGCCCTTGCTCACGCGCGGCTCGCCACAGGAGCGTCTCGACACGCTCGGCGTGATCACCGAGCCCTGCGTCACGTGCGCGTCGACGGGGCTCCGAACCTGCACTTTCTGCGAAGGCACCGGCATTCGCGAGCTCGCGCCGTGTCCGGTGTGCGAAGGAGGGCGACGACGCTGCGACGTCTGCGAAGGCACGCGCCGCACGCGCACCGGCGTCGAGCTCGTGCGACGTTTCACTCGTCACGAGCTCGTGCGCGTGCACGAGGACGACGGACACGAGGTCGGTCCACACGCGTTGCTCCACCTCGTCGAGCACCCCACCGAAGGCGAGGTCGTGCACGATCAGGTCGCACCGCAGCTGCATCGCTACGTGGGTCGCGGCGCGGGAGGTGGCTATCGCGACGTGCCGACGGCCATCGCGCAGCGGGTCGACGCGCTCTTGGCCGAGAGCGCTCCCGACGAAGGTCGCGTGGTGATGCAGCGCCTCGTGCTCACCCGAATCCCGGTCTACTCGCTCGAGCTCGGACGCGGGCGCACGGTGCAGGTGTTCGGTGATCCACCGAAAGTGGAGCCGGAGCGATTGCTGCGCGCGTGGTGGACCTTCGCGATGCCCATCGTGGCCGCGCTCGTGATGATCGTGCTCGTCGCGCTCTTCTTCTTCGTGTTCATGCACGCGATCGGCTGAAGAGAAGCTCGGCCGATTTCCGCAAGCCGCCCTACTGAACGGCGCGCAGCGAGCGCTAGCGAGCGAAGGCTCGTGGGTTGGGGGCCCCTCGGGGCTTCCTGGGGGAGGGTCTGGCGACAGACCCTCGGAGAAGCTGAAAAGGCTCCTTTCGCGCGTCATCACGCGGGGCGTGACGCGAGTGAGCGATCGACGAGCCCGCCGAACACGAACGCCGCCAGCGCGACCGCGAGGCTGAGCAGGTACGGAGCCTCGAAGGCCGTGGCGTGGGAGGCGACGACGTAGACCACGACTGCGAGGACGAGCGCGGACCACGCGGCCACGCGACCGCCGAACCCGTTTCGGAGGCCGAGCACCACGACCACGAGGATGCCCGCGGTGCCGAACGCGCTCGCTTCTTCGACCAGCGCGTAGACGCGGTCGGCGCTCAGCGCGAGGCCGTACGCGACGACGCCGAAGCCACCCACCGCGAGGCGGTTCGCGCGAACGCGGCCGCGCTCGTCCATTCGTTCGAGGCGCGCGTGCAGGACGTTGTGCGCGAGCAACGAGCCGGCGACGAGGAGCGCACTGTCGACGGTGGAGAGGATCGCGGAGACGAGCGCGCCGACGAAGATCACGTGCGCCCACGTCGGGAGGGCTCGTTCGGCTTGGAGCACGAGGATCTGCTCGGGATCGTCGAGGCCGGGCAGCGCGTGCGCGCCGAGCAATCCGACCGCGACCGGGATCACGCCCACCGCGAGGTAGAGCAGGCCTGCGCCCACGGTGGCGCGACGCGCGATCGTGGCGGATCGCGCGGAGAGCACCCGCGCGACGAGCTCTTGGGCGACGAGCGAGCCGAGGATCGGCACCGCCCACGACTCCATCGTCTCGAGCACGGAGGTGTTCGGATCGACGAGGCGCAGACGCTCGGGCTCGATCGCCGCGACGTCGGCTCCCGGCAAGAGCACGAAGCCGACGACGCCGAGCCCGATCAAGAGCACCGTGCCTTGCACGAGGTCGGTGTAGGCGTCGGCGAGCATGCCGCCGAAGCTCGTGTAGGTGAGCACCACCGCGGCCGCGATCGTGATCGCGAGCGGGACCTCGAGCCCGGTCGCGCCGCCGAGGATCTGACCGAAGGCACGGATCTGCGCGGCAGCCCAGAGCAACGAGGTCGGGATCATCAAGAGCGCGGCGAGCTTCTCGACGTCCGCGCCGTAGCGCGTGCGAAGCAGATCCGCGATCGTGGTGATGCGCAGGCCGTAGAGGCGCGCGGCGAGGAAGGCTCCCACGAGCACGACCGCGATGCCGTAGCCGAAGGGATCGGCCGCGTTGCCGGCGAGCCCGCGCTCGTACGCGATCCCCGCCGCGCCCACGCAGGTCTCGGCGCCGAACCACGTCGCGAAGACCGTGAAGGTCGTCATGATGGGGCCGAGGCTTCGACCCGCGACGAGGTAGTCGTCCTCGGTGCGCACGCGGCGACCGACCCAGACGCCGATCGCGAGCTGGAGCGCGACGTAGCCGAAGATCGCGACGGTCGTCACGCGCGCGAGATACCACGGTTCGTCGTCGGTCGCGTGTCCGCACCACCGCGCGTATCCAGGCGCCTCGAGCGCGAACACCGAACATCCGCTCGCTTCGAGCGCTCGGCTTCACGAGCGCTCCCAATCCCGAGCGCTCCGAACCCCATGCGCGCGCCCGCTTGCGTGAGGAGCCCGCGCCACACGCTTGCTCCCCACGTCGGGCTCGACGTACGAACGTCGGATGTCGCTTCGAGATCGACGTGTGGTGGTGACCGGAGGTGGCGGCGCGCTCGGCGTCGCGGTGGTGCGCGAGCTGGTGGAGCGCGGCGCTTCGGTGTTCGTGCCGGCGCATTCGCAGCGAGACGCCGAGGCGCTCGCGGGGATCGCGCGGGTGTCGATCACGCTGGACGTGGATCTCGCCGACGAAGCCTCGGTCGTCGCGTTCTATGAAGGCGTCGGTGATCGCGACGCCGATCTCTGGGCCAGCGTGCACCTCGCGGGCGGCTTCGTGTGGGGCCCGATCGTCGACGCGACGATCGCGGACCTGCGCCGCATGCTCGCGATGAACGTCGAGAGCGCGTGGCTCTGCGCGCGCGAGGCGGCGCGTCGCATGTCGAACGGTGGACGCATCGTGAACGTCACCGCGAAGCCCGCGCTCGTTCCTTCCGCGAACGTCGCGGCCTACGCGGCGAGCAAAGGCGCCGTCGCGACGCTGACGACCTGTCTCGCGGAAGAGCTCGCGCCGCGAGGGATCTGGGTGAACGCGGTCGCTCCGTCGATCCTCGACACGCCCGCGAATCGCGCCGCGATGCCGGACGCCGACGTCGACGCGTGGCCGAAGGTCGAGGAGGTCGCGCGCACGATCGTCTTCCTCGCGTCGCCCGAGAACGCGGTGACCCGCGGCGCCATCGTGCCGGTGTACGGGCGGAGCTGAGGCGAGCGCTGGCGTCTGCCCCGACGACGACGTCGTGCTTCAGAGCGCGCGAAGGCGGAAGAGCTCGAAGCTCGAGTCCTCGTCGGGCTCGAAGAGCGTGGTGTCGATCGCGTAGCGACCGGGCGCGAGCGCGAGCGGAAGCGTGGGCACGTCGGTCTCGGTGCGGCTCGCGGCAGGATGGAGGCGCACGCCCTTCGTGCGCAGTACGAAGACCACCTCGGTGTCACGCCAGACGAGCTCGTCCGGTACCGAAGCGAGGACACGCGCCGCGTGCTTCTCGTCCGGCGCGAAGATCCACTTCGCGACCACGATGGAGTCGCCCGTGCACGTGAAGGCCGCTTGGTGACCCGTGGTCTCCAGCGCCAGCGCGGTGCCACCCGCAAACGGCACCAGCGCGGCGACCTCCTCGTCGAGCGCGGCGCATGCGCGCGCGTAGTCGGTGGCAGGCTCGTCGTCGTCGAGCTCGACGTCCATGATCATGCGCTCGCCGTCAACGAGCTCGATCTCGCTCTCGGGATCCCCCTTGCGAGCGTTTCTCCAGATGCCCAGCCAACCCGCGGCTTCGGCGTCCGCGAGCAGCACGAGCGGACCGTCATCTCCCAACCAATCGAGCTTCGCCATGCGCGCGCCATCGTAGCGGTGCGCCGTCGCGCCTCGAACGAAAAAGTTCGATCGCAGGTGTTGACGTCGGCGATCTCGAATGCATCCTCCGCGAGCCTTCGGGACGCGGCGACCCTCTCGTCAGAGCAGCACGCACCGGCCTCGACGGCTCATCCCTCGACTCGTCGCATCGACTCGCTCGAGTCGCCTCGTTCGCATCGAGCTCACATCGACCCGCTCGCATCGACTCGTCGTCCGGCGCGACGCGTTCGCTGCGGTGGTGCTCCGGCACCAACGTCGCGCTCGTCGCGCGCTCCGTCGCCTCGGGTCCATCGAGCTCCACGTCTCTCGTCTCGCGTGCCTCGCACGCCGGAGGTCCCATGATTCACGTCCGCTTCGAAGGCCGCTCCTACGACTTCGACCTCGCCGAGCTCCCGCTCCACGCGGGCCTCACCGATCACGTCATCAAGCAGCGCATCGCGCAGAAGCTCGACGTCGGCATCGACCGACTCGCGCCCTACGTGGTGGACCGTTCCCCCACCGGACACCTGATCGTGCGTCCGGAAGCCCTCTACGGCTGAAGCGCGGCTCGCGCTCGTCCGCGAGGGGACGAGCGTCTGTTCGTCTCCTGGCGCGCGCGTGTGAGGCTCCTTGTTCTCATTGCTTCTTCGAGCCGCGGTAACCGCGGTGAATCTGGCGTCGTAGCTCAATGGTAGAGCGGCAAGTACAAAGGCTCTGGTGACTCGCGCGGCACGTTCTGCGCTCCGACGGCCCGAGCTTACATACGTGGGCTGTTAACCCGCTGTTTGTCGGTTCGGTCGCCTGACGGCGACGCTCACGAGGCGTCGGGTCGCCGACCTGGCGGTCGGCTCCTGAAAACGCCATCTTCTTGGTTCGAATCCAAGCGACGCCTCCGATGATTTCGTGTTCTTTCGCAATGCATTCGCTCGTGCTCTGACCGCGGTGGCTTACACACGCCATTGGTTGGCCTCAGCCTCAAAAGCTGATCCTGGGGTTCGAATCCCCTGATCCGAGCCGCCCGCACTCGCACGAGCAACCTTCTACGCGCGGCGTCTCGTCGCGCCGAGCGAGCCGCGCTCCGACCGTGGAACTTACACACAGAAGGGTGCCGAAAGGCGCCTGCCGCACGAGCAATGCGTCCGTTCCACAAACTCGCGTGGTACTCGTGACCTTCTCCCCCTTCTCCTCGTGCTCCGACCTGGTCGGTCTACACTCGTCCAACGGCAGGACAATCGGTTTGCATCCGATCGCTACAGGTTCGAATCCTGTGTGATTCAAAAGCCGACGAGACTCGCACGAGGTCCTATTTCGCGACCGATTCTATCGATCGCTGCGATCTCTACGCCCGCACTCTCACCGCATCGGCTTACACACTAGCTCAGTTCAGTCAGAGCGTCGGTCTGGGAACCGAAGGTCGTGGGTGCGACTCCCACGTGTAACCAACGGCCGGTGTGACTCGTGCGGGCGTTTCTTCTTTCTCGGCGTTTCGTGCCGAGTCCCGACTCGTGCGCTCCAGGAGCGCGCTCTCATCGAGGTGAACCATGCAGAAGAACGAGATGGATCTCCGCCTGGAGCTCCTGGACTCCCTCCTCACCACGCCCCACCGCAAGCTGGAGGACGTGAAGGCGCTGCACGAGCTGATGCTCGAGCAGGACTCGGTCTTCTACGGTCACCTCGCCGCGTGGTACCGCGGGCACGGTCACGTGCGCGACCACCGCGAGGTGTTCGTCGCAATGCTTCTGTCGAGCCAGGTCGGCGCGCACCGCGACGCCGGGTTCGTGATGCTGCAGGAACTGCCGCCTTACCAGGTCGCGCGTGTGGTCGACTTCCTCAAGCAGCACCGCGGGAAGCTGCCGCGCGCGGTGAAGACCGCGGTCGTTCGGTACCTGCGCGCGCGCGAGGCGAACGACGAGCGCTTCGACCGTGCGGCCCTGCGCGGTCGCGCGGCGATGAAGCACCTCTACGCGACCCTCCGCATCAAGCCGGGGCCGCGCGCGCAGGCGGTGCTCTTCGAGGATCGTCCGCCGGTCGGCTCCCTCGCCTACCAGGTGAAGCAGCTCGCGAAGGCGAAGAGCGCGGTCGAGCAGGCGAAGGCCATCGCGACCCACCGCATTCCCTTCCCGGTCGCGGTCGGCGCGATCCGCGCGCTCACGCCCGTCGTGCTCGTCGCGCTCATCGACGCGATGACGCCGCAGGAGGTGATCAACCACCTCGCGACGCTGAAGAAGCGTGGCGCGATGGATCACCCGGAGGTGAAGGCGCTCGTGACCGCGAAGCTCGAGGCCGCGAAGAAGGACGACCGCGTCTCCGCCTACAAGGCGAAGGTCGCGGCCGACGCCGCCGGCGCGTCCGACGAGCTCCGCGAGGCGCTCGACGACGTCACCGAGGCGCAGGTGCTGCGCTCCGGTGCGCGCATCCGTCGTCCGACGGCGCTGCTCGTCGACAAGAGCAGCTCGATGGACTCGGCGCTCGAGGTCGGCAAGCGGCTGGCCGCGTTGCTCTCGGGCATCGCGGAGGCGCCGCTGTACGTCTACGCGTTCGACGCGCTGCCGTACGAGGTTCGTCCGGAGAGCACGGGTGATCGTGCTTCGCTCGCCGCGTGGGAGAAGGCGTTCGCGCCCTTCTACGCGAGCGGCACCACGAGCATCGGCGCGCCGCTGGCGGCGCTGCGTCGTCGCGACGTGCGCGTCGAGCAGATCGTCGTCGTGACCGACGAGCAGGAGAACACCGCGCCCTTCTTCCCGGCCGAGTACGAGTCGTACGCGACGATGCTCGGTCAGAAGCCGGACGTGGTGATCGTGCGCCTCGGTCAGGCCACGAGCTACCTCGAGAAGGCGCTGAAGGCGAAGCAGGCCACCGTGGACGTCCTGACGTTCGCGGGTGACTACTACGCGCTCCCGAACCTCGTGCCCTTCGTGACGCGCCCGTCGCGTCTCGATCTGCTGCTCGAGGTCCTCGAGACCCCGCTGCCGAAGCGCACGGACGGTCACCGCTCGCTGCTCGCCGCGTGAGCGGCAGACCGACACACCACCGAGACACGGACCCCGCGCGATCGCACGCATCGCGCGGGGTCCGTGTCCATTCGTCTCGTCGAGCGACGCGGCCACGTGTCCGGTTCGCTCGTTCGTTCACCCGAGATCGCCCCTCGCACCGAAAGCTCGACCGTGCCCCTTTCGTTCTGGCGCCGATGGTTCGGCGCGACCGCCGCGGACGCCGCGCCCACTCCCCCTCCGACTCCCCGAGGTCCCATGACCCTCGATCGTGCCTACCGCTTCGCGGGCGCCGCCGTGCGCGCGCGTTACCTCGATCAGCGCCCGAGCACGCACCGCGCGCTCGAGCGCCTGCGCGCCTCCGACGTCGCCGTCTACACTGGCCACCACGATCACGTGCAGGAGCTCCTCACCGCGCTCGGCGTGCCCTTCGTGCTCGATCCGAAGTCGCTCGACGCGAAGGTCGTCTTCGTGAACTGCGCCTCGCAGTACGACGCGCGCCTGCTCGGGCGGCTCGCCGCGCACGTGAAGGCCGGCGCGCGCCTCGTCACGAGCGATTGGGCGCTCTCGCGTGTTCTTCAGACGCACTTCCCCGGCACCGTCGCTGCCGGCTCCGGCCGCAGCGGCGACGAGGTCGTGGCGGTCGAGCCGAGCGCGGACTCGCTCTGGGCCGACGTCGTCGTGCCCGGCACCGATCCGCAGTGGTGGCTGGAGGGCGCGAGCGAGCCGCTGCGCGTGCTCGATCCCGATCGTGTGCGCGTCGAGGCACGCAGCCACGAGCTGCTCACGAAGTACGGCGAGCCCGCGGTCGCGGTGAGCTTCCCGTGGGGCGACGGCGACGTGTTCCACGTGGTCAGTCACTTCCGCGTGAAGCGCACGCGTCGCCACGCGGCGCGGCACGGTGAGCCCGGTGCTGCCTTCCTCCGCGAGGGTCTGAAGCTCTCCGACACCGCGATCGCCGAGCTCTTCGCGCGTCATGGCGTCGCGCCCGAATCGATCGATTTCGCGACGATGCAGAGCACCGCCACGAGCGTGGAGCTCTGCGCCCGCCTCGTCGCGGGCGACTGAGCGCGACGACGCGAAGCGGGAGCTCGTCGTCACACACGCATCACCGGCCGCGAGCGCGTGGTCTCGAACGAGCTCGCGGCCAACCGCGCGAGAGTCCCGCGTCCGTAGGCTCTCGCGCGCGCACTCCCGTCACCGCCGCGTCGATGCGCGCTCTCGCGCTCCATACGGCCACTTCCGCCGGGGCCCCATGTCTCGTCTCCTCGACCTCCTCGATCGTGTCGCCACCGCCGAGCGCGAGCTCGCGCAGCGTCGCTTCGTCGCGCCTTGCGTGCCGGGTACGACCTTGCGCGTTCGGGTCGACGGTCTCGTGCACACGTTCGTCCCGAACCCGCCCGGCTTCGAGGGCTGGGGCCTCTTCGCGCCGATCGACGGCAAGCGCGCGCAGCTCCGCGTGCGCCCCGACGGGGGCACGGTGTCGCGCTACCTCGCATTGCTCCCGCGCGTGCGCCTGCTGGCGGTGCGTCCGGCGGCATCCGCGGCGCTCGGCCGCTCCGCGCCGCGAGACGCTCGACCGGGCGGCCCGCGCCACGCGTGGTGGGCGATGCCGGTGAGCCGCGAGGCGTTCCGTCGTCGCTTTCGTCGCGACGGTCCGGTGGTCGTGCAGCTCGCGAAGGAGCTCGTCGCCTTCGAGACGATCGTCGCGCGCTTCGACGGCGCGAGCTTCTGGCTCGAGGGCACGGAGACCTTCGCGGATCCGCGCCTCGCGGATCATCTGCGCCGCGCGCTCGGCGAGTGGCAGCTCCCCGACGCGGTCGTGTTCTCGGGGCTCACTCCCGAGCATCGCGACGCGTACGCGCTCGCGCTCTCCGCGCGCTTGCAGGCGAAGGAGTGGGCGGCTCACGACGACGCCGCGGCGCTCGAAGCACGGCTTCGTCGCGCGCTCCACGTCGGCGGCGGTCGCTTCGAGTCGGTCCGCGCGCGAGACGGAGGCCTCACCGTCGAGTGGACCGATCGCGATGGGAACCGCCACGCGTCGTTCCTCGCCGACGACGCGACCTCGGTGCGCAGTGCGGGTGCGGTCTGTCTTCAGGGCCACGACGCCGACTTCGATCTCACCTCGCTGGTCGGCGTGGTGACCGACGCCCCGGACTACGTTCGCTTCGATTGAATCGGTCTCGGTCTGGGTCTCCGGTCGTTGACGTTGACGTGGACGTGGTCGTGAACGGCGACGTCGGCGACGTCAACGGCGGCGACGGGGACGTCAACGGCGTCGTCCCCGGCGACCTCGGCGCATCTGCGATCGCCGGCCGATCCACCGCCGCCTTCCCCGACCTTCGTGCTCCGAACCTCCCAACGGATCCCCATGACCCTCTTCCTTCACGAGCTCCGACACCGCGGCCCCGACGCGATGGCCCGCCTCCGCGACGCGCGCGTCGTCGTCTGCGGCACCGGCGCGCTCGGCAGCCACCTCGCGTGGTCGCTTGCGCGCGCAGGCGTCGGTCATTTGCGCCTCGTCGATCGCGATCGCGTCGAAGAGCGGAACCTCTCGACCCAGCCTTGGGTGCGCGCGGACGTCGGCGCGCCGAAGGCGAAGCTGCTCGCCGCGCAGCTCTACCGCGCGGTCGGCGTCGACGCGGAGCCGCACGTCGTCGAGCTCGGCGACGCGAACGCGAAGAAGCTGCTTCGCGGGGTCGACCTCGTGATCGACGCGTTCGACAACTCGGCGTCGCGCGCGTGCGTCCAGCGCACCGCGCTCGTGCTCGCGACGCCGTGTCTGCACGCCGGCCTCAGCGGCGACGGCTACGGCGAGGCCGTCTTCGATCCTGGTTACCGCGTGCCGAGCGCGGCAGGCGAAGACGTGTGCGACTACGCCCTCGCGGGTACCTTCGCGCTCTTCACCGCCACCGTCGCAGCCGAGCTCGCGTTGCGCTTTCTCGTCACCGACGAGGCGCACGGCGCCGCGATCACCTTCGGCGATCTCGCGGTGCGCGTGGGCTGACCGCCCTGCGGCCTCGCTCGGTTTCGTCCCGTCCGCACGCCCGAGGAAGGCGAGCGGACGGGACAAGCGCGGCGCGCGTGGTAAGGCGCGTGTCGATGAAGCTCTGGATGCGCTACGTCGAGCTCGCCCTCCGTCGTCCGACGCTCGTGCTCGCCTTCGGTGCTCTGATCTGCGCGGCCGCCGCTCTCGGCGCGCGTCACACGAAGGTCCAGACGCGCATCGAAGCGCTCTTGCCGGCCGACTCGCTCGCGCTCCGCGACATGGAGGCGCTGCGCGAGCGTGTCCCGGGCTCGAGCCCGCTGCGCATCGCGATCGGGAGCTCGAACGGTGCGATCAACCGCGCGGTCGCCGAAGCCATCTCGGCGGAGATCGCGACGTGGCCGGAGACCCGCACGGTCTACGACCGACGCGATCCGACCTATTTGCTCGAGCGACGGATGCTCCTGCTGCCGGAGGCCGATCTCGAAGAGCTCGCGAACCAGCTCGAAGATCGTTTCGAGTGGGAGCGCTGCGAACGCATGCCCGGTTGCGTGAACTTCGACGATCGCCCGGACCTTCCGGACGCGGAGTCGCTCGCCGCGCAGTGGCGCGAGCTGCCGGAGGCGCGCGCGATGGAGCAGCTCTTCGGCGAAGGCTTCCTCGACCGCGCCGGGCGCCGTGAGCGCGAGGCGATGCGAGAGACCGAGACCGAGACCGAGACCGAGACCGAGACCGAGACCGAGACCGCGACCGCGACCGCGGCGGCTTCGACCGCGTCGGGGACCGACGTGCCGCTCGGGGCGCTCTGCTCACCCGACCTCACCGTGTGTGCCGTGACCGCGGTGCTCGACGGGGATCCGCGCCGCGTCACCTTCGCGCAGTCGATCCTCGATCGCAGCGAGGCCCTCTTCGCGCGCATCCGCGAGCGCGTCGCCGCCGGAGAGCTCGGGCCGAACCCTCCCGACGATCTGCGCCTCGCGGTCGACGGCGACTACCGCAACGCGCCGATGAACAAGCGCAGCATCGAGGCGGACCTCGCGCGCACCACGTGGGTCGGCACGCTGCTGCTCGCGATCGTGCTGCTCGTGCAGTTCCGTGCGCTGCGCGCGCTGCCCTTCCTCCTCCTGCCGTGCGCGGCGGGCATCCTCTGGACCCTCGGAATCCTCGGCGCGCTCGGCATCACGCTGAACATGATCAGCGCGTTCGTGCTCGCGATCCTCGCCGGCCTCGGGGTCGACTTCGGCGTGCACCTGTTGACCTTCTACGGTCGACTTCGCGGCGAAGGTGTCTCCGTCGACGACGCGCTCCGCCGCACGGCCTCCGAGCTCGCGCCCGCCATGCTCGCCGCCGCGCTCACCACGATCGCGGGCTTCCTCGCGCTCATCGCGGCGCGCTTTCGCGGCCTCTCGCAGCTCGGACCGATCGCCGCGCTCGGCATCGCGCTCTCGCTGATCGCGTTCGCGCTCCTCTTCCCGTCGCTGATCGTGCTCTTCAATCGCATCCGACCGGTCGACGGGATCCTGCGCACGCTCTCGTGGCTTCGTCCGCTCTCGCTCGGTCGTCGCGCCGCGCAGGTCGTGGTCTCGGTCGGGCTCGTGATCTCGATCGGCCTCGGCCTGCTCGCGGGCGGCGCGTTCGGCGAAGGCGTGAGCCTCGAGACGACGACGGACAGTCTTCAGCCGACCGACGTCCGGCACGGCATCCCGATGCGCGAGGCCTTCGGGGGCACCACGAAGACCAACGTCGTGCTGCTCGCGGAGAGCCCCGAAGCGCTCCAAGCCGCGCTCGCCGATCTGCGCACCCGCAACGACGACGGCGTGCCGCTCTCCGAGGCGCTCTTCCTCACGCCCGACACGTTCTTCCCGACCGGTCTCGACGCGCGCATGGCCGCGATCGAGCGCATCGCCGACGTCACGGGCCGCATGATCCGCAGCAGCGAGAATCCCTCGTCGGGTCTTCGCCGCGTGCACGAGCTCGCCGCGGGCACCACGCCCCTCGTGCTCGACGACATGCCGGAATGGCTGCGCGAGCTGCTCGTGGAGCGCGACGGAAGCTTCGGTCGCATCGCGGTGGTCTTCCTCCGCATGCGCGGCAGCGACTCGGACGAGATGGCGAAGCTCACCGACGCCATGAACGCGTGGCGACGCGCGCACCCCGACGTGGCGTTCGGCTCTTCGCACGCGCTGCTCGGCGAGGTGCTCCCCACGCTGCGCCACGACAGCCCGCGCATGATGGGTCTCGCGATCCTCGGCGTGTTGCTCACCCTCGGGCTCCTCGCGCGTCCCTTGCGGCGTGGGCTCGTGGTGTTGATCGCGCTGGCCGCCGCGTTCGCGTGCACCGCGGGCCTGATGGTCCTCTTCGATCTGCGCGTGAACATGTTCAACCTGCTCGTGCTGCCGGTCGGTTTCGGCATCGCGATCGACGGCGCGATCTACGTCGCGTGGCATCTGCGCGGCGACGGGCCCGCCGCGCGGAGCACCTTCCGTGCGGTGCTCTTCAGCACGCTCACCACGCTCACCGCGTTCGGCGCGCTCGTCGTCGCGCACCACCCGGGCCTCGAGAGCATCGGTTGGCTCGCCATCCTCGCGATGACGTGCGGCACCACGATCAACCTCGTGTGGCTCCCCGCGCTGATGACGGTGCTGGGCGCCGACGCGCCGGACGAGCCGACGAGCGACGCGCGCGCGGCGAGCGAGCGCGCGGCGACGAACGACGCGTAGCGGCCGCGCTCAGCTTCCCGCGCGCCCGCGCAGGATGCGCTCGACCAGCACGTGATCGGCGGCCTTGTCGACGTCGATCGCGGCCGTCCCGAAGCTCGACTCCACGACGGCCGCGCGCACGTCGGACTGCCGACCCACCGCGTCGAGCGCGTTGCGGAGCGAGAGCCGCCGCAGCGCGAAGCGCACGATCGTGCGCGGACCGAGCGACCACGCCATCTTCCACGGCTTCTTCCGATCGCGCTCGAGCCGCCGCCAGAACGCGACCGCGTTGCGCCCGCGTGGGTTCGTGAGCGCGAAGAGGTTGCAGCCGCTCACCGCGGCGTCGGAGAAGCGCAGGTACGTGCGCTTGGTCTCCGGGTACTCCGCTTGGATCACGCGGTCGCGCGCGACGAGCGCCGCGACGTCGACGTCCTTCGGCAGCTTCGCCACGAACTCTTCGATCATCGCCGGCGTGAGCAGCGGGTGGTCGGCGGTCGTGACGAGCGCGGGGTAGGGCGAGAAGCGATCGAGCGTCGCGGTGACGCTCCAGCTCGGGGAGGGCTTGGCCTCCATGAGCTCCACGCGATCTCCGAGCGCCTTCACGCTCGGCAACGCCGCGAGCCGCTCGGGCTTCTCGATCACGAGGATGATCTTCCCGACCGACGGCGCGGCCGCGACTGCCTCGACGACGTACTCGACCATCGGGCGTCCGGCGATGGGCGCGAGGGCCTTGTGAGAAACCCCACAGTATTGCGCAACTGGATCGCTCGGCCCGCGACTGCCGGCCATGACGAGCGCCGTGAATTTGCCCTGCGACATGATCGAGCGCTCGAATAGCACATGCGCGAAGGCCATCCACGCGCGGCACGCTTTCTGCTGATGCCGCGGTGCGTCGACTCGAAAGCGTCACCACGCGCTCTCGAATGTGCCGATCTCATGGGCAAATCGTGTCGACCCACGTTCCAGTGTGACTCCGGAACAACACCCCTGTGAAGTGCTTGCGTCAATCCGAGTAGCCAACCGGTAACCCCTCTCGCCACCCGCTCCGGACCCGACGCCACGCCCCTCGACTCAGCGGATTTTGGTTGTCCACATGACCACCACCCTCGACGACTCCTTCTTCGCTCCCGCGACCACCCGCTTCGACACCGACGTCTTCGTTCGGCCGAAGCGGCGTCCCTCCGAGGCCCCCAAGCTCGGCGTCGTCTACAACCCGCGCGCGACCGCCAACGTCGGCCGCGCCCCGCTCCGCGCGATCGGCACGCCCTGCGTCGCGCCGACCACCCACGACGAGCTCGTCGACGCGCTCCGCGAGCTCGCGGCGCGTGAGGTCGACACCGTGGTGGTCAGCGGTGGCGACGGCACCGTGCGCGACGTCCTCAGCGCGATCCCGAGCGCCTACGCCGGCATGCCCGAGCCCGCGATCGCGGTGCTCCCCGCGGGCCGCACGGATCTCATCGCGGGCGACATCGGCGCGCAGGCTCGTGAGGACGAGCTCGCGCGGCTCCTCGCGGCGACGCGCGACCGCGCGCTCCGCACGCACCTTCGTCCGGTCTTTCGCATCGACGACGTGATCGCTCCGAACGGCGAGGTCCGCACGGTGCGCGGCATGCTCTTCGGCGCGCTCGCCTTCGAGGTCGCGACTCGGATCGGCCAAGGCGAGATCCACGCGACGGGCGCGAGCCACGGCAAGGCCGTGACGATGACCGTCCTCAAGACCCTCGAGAACCTCTTCCTCCGCGGCGATCCAGACGCGCTCCGTCGCGGTCGTCCGGTCGGCATGCGCGTGGACGGTCGCCCGGACACGCAGGGGCCGGACGCGATGCGCTCGCTCCTCCTGGTCAGCGGTCTGCGCGGCGACATCGTCCTCGATCGTTCGCCCTTCTGGGGCCCCGCGCTTCCGCACGAGGTCCGCTACCTCGAGGTGTCGGCGCCGACGTCCGGCATCGTGCGCGCGTTCGGTGCGCTGATGGCGCGTCGTCCGTGGCTCGCCGGTGACGCGTGGCGCTCGGGCGCCGCGAGCACCATCGAGCTCGCGATGGATCGTCCCTTCGTGGTCGACGGCGAGATCTTCGAGCCGCAGGCGGGTCGCCCGGTGCGCCTCGTGTCCGACGGCCCGACGCGTTTCGTCGCGCCCGCGTGAGCGCGGTCGCATGAGCGCGTGCGACAGCTACGAGGGCTTCGTCCGCGGAGCCGCGCGACTCTTCGTGCGCGCTTCGAGTCGTGCTCGGGCGAGATCGAAGGAGAGACGACGTGAGCGAGTCGAACGAGACCCCGTCGCAAGCGAGCCCGTCGCAAGAGACTCACGCGACCCGGCGTGAAGCCGAGTTGGCGCGCTCGAAGACCGCGCTCGCGCAGCGCATCGCGGCCGAGCTCTCGCGCGATCTGCTCTCGGAAGCGCACGAGGTCGCCGCGCACGCGCTCGCGCGTCACGGCGCCGACGCGATCGGCCCGATCCTCTTCTACGGGTCGTGTCAGCGCGCAGAGAGCGCCGAGGGCATCCTCGACGTGTACCTGCTCTCGAAGAGCAACCGCGCGTTCCACGACGCCGCGATCGCGGCCGGCCTGAACTGGCTCGTGCCGCCGACCATCTACTACTACGAGATCCGCGAAGGGGAGGGTCCGAGCGAGCGCGTGGTGCGCGCGAAGTCGGCCGTCATCAGCGAAGATCAGTTCGCCGCGAGCTGCCGCGACGAGACCACGAGCCCCTCGATCTGGGCGCGCTTCTGTCAGCCGGCGGTGCTCCTCCGCGCGCCCGACGAGGCGACGCGCGAGCGCGTGATCGCGATGCTCGTCGACGCGGTGAAGACGGCGGCGTGGTGGGCCGCGCACCTCGGGCCGGCCTCGGGCACCGCGGAGGACTTCTGGGTCGCGCTCTTCACCGGCACCTACGCCTCCGAGCTTCGACCCGAACGCGCCGATCGTGCGCGCCTGATCTACGAGACGTACCCGGACCGCTACGACGCGATGCTCCCCGAGGCGTGGGACGCGCTCGGCATCGCGTACCGGCGCGAGGGCGATCGTCTCGTCCCCGAGGTGAGCGACGAGGCTCGCGCCGAAGCCCGCGCGCGTTGGGCGCGCCGCGTGAAGGCCGGCAAGGTCCTCTCGGTGGTGCGCGTGCTCAAGGGCACGATGACCTTCGACGGCGGCGTCGACTACCTGCTCTGGAAGATCGAGCGCCACTCGGGCACAAAGATCGAGACCACGCCCTGGCAGCGAAAGCACCCCTTCCTCGCGGGCCCGGCGGTCCTCGCGAAGATGCTCCGCGCCGGCATGCTGCGCTGAGCGCCGCGTCGCGAAACCACCGCGAGTCGCGAAGCAGCCCACACCCATGGACGAGAGGCCTTCGCGCAAGACGCTGCTCTCGAACACGCTCTACGTGTTCGGCGGTTCTGCGGGCACCGCGATCTCGCAGGCCCTCGCCGGCATCCTGCTGCTCGCGTTCCTCTCGAAGTACCACTACGGCGTCCTCACCAGCGCGGTCGCGTGGATCGACCCGCTTCGGCGGCTCGCGGTCTTCGGGCTCGACGTCATCGGGCTGCGACGCGCCTCGGCCGAGCCCGAGCGAGCAGACGAGGTGGTGAGCACGCTGCTCGTGCTGCGCACGATCTTCGGCGCCGCGTGCTTCGTGGGCGTCGCGCTCTTCGCGCACCTGAGCCCCTTCGAGACGGCGGGCGGGCCCTGGGCGCTCGTGGCCGCGGCGGTCGTGCTCTTGCCGACGGCGGTCTCGACCTCGTTGCAGGTCGGGTTCCAGGCTCGGCACCAGAACCGTCGGCTCGTGCTCGTCCCGCTCGCGTCGGGGCTCGCGCAGATGGGAGTGCTCGGGATCCTCTACGCGGTCGACGCGCACGTGCTCTGGTACGTCGCGGCGGTCTCCACCACCGAGCTCGTGAACGCCGCGCTCATCGCGCTCGCCGCGAAGCGCACCGGCGCGCGCGCGTGGCGAGGCTTCGATCCCGTGCTCGCGCGTTCGATGCTCCGCGAGGCCTCCCCGATCGCGTACTCGTACCTCGTCGTCATGCTCTACAAGCGCCTCGGCTTCTACGGCGTCGAGGCCACACACGGCGTCGAAGCGGTGGGCGCGCTCGGCGCCGCGGTGCAGCTCTCGGCTCCTGCGGTCGGCCTCGGCGGCGCCCTCTCCGTCTCGATGGGCGCCTACGCAGCCTCGCTCGCGAGCCGACGCGACTTCGCGGAGCTGCGGAGCGCGGCGGTGAAGACGGTCGGCAAGGTGTTGTCCGTGCTCGTGCCGCTGACGCTGCTCGTCGCCCTCGCCGCGTCGCCGACCGCCGCCCGTTGGGCTCCCGAGTACGCCGACGCGGCGCGCTCGTTCGCGTGGATGTCGACCGCGGGGATCTGGATGTTCGTCGCGCGCACCACGACCTCGCTCTTGGTCGCGCTCGGGCGCGCGCGCGTGATGAGCTTCCTCGTCACGTTCGATCTGCTGCTCTTCTCCGCGCTCGCGTGGTGGTGGATACCCCTCTACGGAGCCGAAGGTGCAGCGATGGCGACCTTCGCGATGGAGCTCGTCAACGCGTCGATTCAGTGCGTGCTGGTGTGGCGCTTCACGCGTGAGCGTTGAGCGCGCGTGGAGCGTGGGGCCGAGCGTCGGAGCGAACGCGCGCCGCGGCCAGCCGCTCGTACAACGCCGCGTGCTCCGCCGCGAAACGCGCGTGCGTGAAGCGCTCGATCACGCGTCGACGGTTGCGGGCACCCATCGCTTCGCGCTCTTGCGCGCCGAGGCCCGCGAGCTCGCGGATCGCAGCCGCGAAGGCCTGGACGTCGTCGACGGCGCAGAGCCGCCCGCCTTTGCCGTCCTCCACGAGCTCGGGCATGGACGACGCGTTCGTGGTGACGACCGGCTTGCCGCACGCCATCGCCTCGGCGATCGGGTAGCCGAAGCCCTCCATCCGCGAAGGGAAGAGCAGCGCGTCACACTCCGCGTAGGCCGCCACGAGCTCGTCGTCGCTCAGTCGCCCGAGTGGGATCATGTTCGGCGTCGGTGAAGGGAGTCCGCGGCCACGGAGTCCCGACGTGTAGTAGAGGACGAACTGTGAGCCTAGCTCACGGAGAATCGGCGCCAAGAGATCCGCGCCCTTTCGCTTCATCGCGTTCCCCACGTAGAGGAGCTTGAAGCGGTTTCGATCCCAACGATCCCGAAACGTTCGTTCGGATTCTTCGAGCGGACGAAACCGTCGTTCGTCGACGCCGTTGTAGATTCGGATCGCCGAGGCGTAGCCGAAGTCTTCCGCGATCCGTGCGCGGGAGTGCTCGCTCACGGTGACCACCGCGTCCGCACGCTCCAGCGAACGGCGGATCCGATCGCGTACCACCAACTGGTGATACAGCGACGCGCTCGTCGACTTGTGGCGAGCAATCAGCGGATCGAACACGGAGTGCGCCAGGGTCATCACCAGCGGCCGCCCTCCCGTGCGCAGCGCAAAACCGTGCTCCGCCTTGGTGTGAACGACGTCCGCGTCGTCGGGGCAGCGGTACGCCCAGCCGAGCCAACGAGACGATGCCTCGTATTTTCGGTCGAAGAACTGAAGCGAGGTGCGAGCTCCGGAGGAGATCAGGCCGCGCTCGAGCTCCCGAAAGTAGAAGTCGGCTCCGGTGTCGTTCTGTACTACCGGGATAGATATGTGGAGGCCCATGGGAAGCTCCTTGCCCGAGGAATGGACGCAGTTAGCAGGTCGACTTCGGGCAAGACAGGTGTCGTCGCTCTTGGTGACTGGTCGGCTTGTGGTAGGTCCGCTCTCTCGTCGCCTGGGCGGGCCCTCCGTAACGCGGGTCGCGACGACGAGGCGCGTAGGGCTCCGAGGCAGCCGGTTGGACCCGACGCGCGAGGCATCGGATCCGTACGGCGAGCCCGCCGACGCGTCGGAGGTCGCGTCGCACCCGACCTCACGACGCGCGGTGCTTCTCGGTCGGCCGGGTCAGCGGCCGACGAAGCTTCAGGCCTCGCAGCGGGCGGAGCCGGTGATGGAGCGCGCGGCGGCCTCGCCCGCGCACTGAAGCGTCGCGGTCGCGGTGCGGTCGACGATCACGTTGCACGCACCTTCGCAGACGACCTCGCAGTTGCCCTCGATGCCGCACAGCACGCGGCTGCCCTCGCCCAGCGTCAGCGCGCAGCTCGCGCGCTTGCACTCCACCTCGGCGTCGAGCCCGGCGGTGACGGTGCACTGGCTCCGGCTGTCGCAGTCGACGTCGGCGTCGTCCCCGAGCACGAACTCGCAGAGGGAGCCGCTCTCGCAGTCGGCGTCGGCTCCCGACGTCGCGGTCAGCGTGCACTGCGCGTCGCGGGAGCAGGAGAGGTCCGCGGAGGTGGTCGCGACGTGGTCGCAGGTGGCGCCGACGCAGCGGACGTCCGACTCGGATGCGCCGGAGACGTCGCAGACGGTGCCAGCCTCGCACTCGATGTCGCACTCGGTGCCGCAGGTCGCGGTGCAGTCGGAGCCGGCCTCGCACTCGAGCGCGCAGGTCTGGGTCGGCGTCTCGACGTCGGCGCAGTCGAGGTTGCAGCTCTCGGAGCGACAGTCGCAGCGCGCGCCGGTGCAGGGACAGCCGGGGCCGGGGCAGAGCGCGTCGCCCGCCATCGTGGCGTTGGACTCACATCCGCTGCCGAGCAGCCCGAAGGTGGAAAGGGCAAAGAGAACCGCGAAAGAACGTGCCTGCTGCATGGTGAAATCCTCGGTGTTCGAGTTGGGTTCGACGCGTGGATCTCGTGTCGAAGCTCGAATCCACTCTGGAGGTGGCGGCCGAGGATCGCCAGCGTGCGGGCTCGCGAAGTGTGGTCCGCGGAATACGGATAAAGCGCAATCGTTTCGGTGGTTTGTGGATCGGGGTGGGCGAGTGGACGCGGGCGCGTAGCCTGGAGGACACGAGAACCCTCGAGGGTGTTCATGGCGGCTCGGGTCAAACACGAGAGACCACTCGCGATGGGGCGGGAAGAGTGGCGCGAGACTCGAGTCTCGCCCGGTCGTCCTGCTCGAACGCCGAGCTTCGGACGCGATCTCCGATCGAAAAGTCGGCAGTATGACCACGTCGACGCAGTAGAGAAGGCCCAGAGCGGACGTGCGCAGGCGATCGTGCTCAGTGCTCGGACGTCGTCGTTCGTGCGGTTCTGCGATCGACGAGTGCAACGAAGACTGAGGGCGCGGAGCGACGCGATCGTTGCGACGTCGAAACGCGAAAAGGCCGCGGATGCGGCCTTTTCGCGAGACGTTCGATCGCGCGATCAGTCGTCGAGCAAGCGCTCGTCGTCGTCGTCGAGCGCGCCGTTCTCGTTGCGATCGCGCGCGAGCTGCATGGCGTCGCGGACGCGCGCCTCGAAGGTGGCGAGCGCGTCGGGGTTGTCGAAGAGGCTCACGCGCACGGTGCCGTCGGGGCTCACCGTCAGTGCGTCGAGATCCAGTCCCTCGAACCAACGCGCGACGTCGAAGCTGAGGAGCAGGCGGTTGGTGAGCTCGTCGACCGTGAAGGTCGAGCCGGCGCTGAAGATCTCGAGCTCGTGCTCGGCCTGCGAGACCACGACGAACGGGCGACCGGCGGGGGTGCGACCGGCGACGACCAACGTGTTGCGCGCGAGCTCGGCGGGGAGGTCGTCCGGAACGTTTCGCGGCGCACGCTCGAGCTCCACCTCGATGCCGCAATACGCGCGCTCGCGGACCAAGAGGTTCTGCAAGCTGCCCGCGGCGTCGCGGATGGCGACGTAGAAGGGACCCGGGAGCTCCACCTCCCGCTCGTCGTCCTCCCCGGTGCACTGCTCGGCCGCCACGAGCTCGATCTCGCTGATGTGGACCCAGGCGGAGGTCACGACGAGGCCCTCTTCACCGCCGACGGAGGCGACGCTCGGATCGGAGCTGTGCAGCGCCAGGGTCAGACTGGCCGGAATCGCGGGGTTTCCGGTCTCGGAGCCGCCCGTGCATCCGACGAGCCCCAGGGCGGGGGCGAGCGCGAGTGCGAGCACGCGATGAGTCATGGTTCACGCTTCGGAGGGACGGTGAGGGGGAAGACCTGCAAGCCGATCTGGACGACCTGCGTGCCGCGCTCTTCGGCGAGCGCCATCTGCATCAGCTCGCGTCGGAAGCTCTGGATGCGCGCCTTGATGCGACGCACTCCGTCTTCGCCGAGGAGGAGCGTGAGGCTCGAGATGTCGCGCTCCGCGGAGGGCACGAGATCGATGCTGGCGGCGGCGCGCTGCAACATCATCACGTGGTAGTTGGCGATGTGGACCGCGGGCAGCTCGGGGCCCGTCGTGACGAGTGGGTCGGCTTGCACGGTGCGTCCTTCGGCGTCCTTCAGCAGCAGCCCGAGCTCGTAGAGCGTGTGCAGCGCGCGTTGGGCTTCGGCGGCGGAGATCGTGGGCCAGAGCCGCGCCGCGATCCACTCGGGGTCGGCTTGGAAGTCGTGGCGTCCCGCGAGCTCCCGGACGACGGGGATGTACCAGTTCGCGTGGTAGGCCGCGTGCGCCATGTCCAAGCGATGCGCCTCGCGGTACCCGCGAAAGCCCGAGAGAGCCTGGTGCGCGGCGGAGCGCTCGGCCGTGTTCTCCGCGAGATCGAGCTGCACGAGGCCCTCGAAGTACTTCGCGGCGTCGCCTTTGAGGCGGCACGCGGCCGCGAAGCGAGGGGCGGTCTTCAGCGAGAGATTGCGGTCGCCTTCCATCACGCGCTTGAGGTGATTCGGCGCGCTGAGCCCCGCGCGGCGCGCGAAGGAGCGGAACGAGAAACCTCGATTCTTCGCCTTCTCCTGCGCGTAGAAATCACGCAAGAACGCTCGGTAGTCGAGGTAGTCGAACACGTCGATCTCGGCCGGGGCCGAGCTCTCCTTCGGAGCGTCCATCGGTCTCCTCGTTCTAGTACGGCCACCGGTCCGCGTCGCTCGGTGATGAGCCGAAAGCGTAGCCGAGAGAATACGATCTCGTGGCGGCGCCTGTATATGGATGCCGAAATCATTGCGTAAATCGCCTGAGAACGTATTCCTAAGGCTACGCAATGTGTCCGCTGGGCTTGGCGCCAGGCTACGACGGGCGGCACGCTCGGGGGGTGAACTCGCATCCCCTCGCTCACACGCCGCGCTCTCGTTCCTCCTGGCTGCTCGCGCTCGCGCTCGGGGCGTTCGCTCTCGGCCTCGGCTGCTCGGGGGGGAGCGATCCCGACGCGCTGCGGTGTCGGGGCCCCGAGTGCGTCTGCCTCGATGGGCCTTGTGCGTTCGACTGCGACACCGTCACGACCGCGCGCGAGGCGTGCGACTTCGAGTGCCGCGGGGACGCGACCTGCGACGTCGCCTGCACGGAGGCGTGCGAGGTCGAGTGCGCACCCGGCACCTCGTGCTCGGTCGACGCGAGCGACGCCGGGAGCGTGGACTGCGTGGGCGCCGAGTGCTCCTTCGCGATCGACGGGCGCGCCGAGGTGGGCTGCGAGCGGAGCGCGGAATGCGACGCGACGGTGGGCGACGACTCGGAGCTCGACTGCGAGGGCTCGTCGAGCTGTCGCTTCACGGGCGGGGCGCGCGTGGACGTGGACTGCGAGGACGGGAGCGTCTGCGAGATCACGACTGGGGAGGGCAGCGACGTCGAGTGCCTCCGCGCGGAGTGCCGCGCGACCGTCGGCGTCGGGACCGCGGTCTACTGTGGGATCGAGGCGTCGTGCGAGATCGCGTGCACGGGCGCGTGCGAGCTCGAGTGTGTGCCGGGGGCGAGCTGCGCGCTGCGGTGTGCAGGCGATGCGGACGCGAACCTGGTGAGCGGGCTCGCGCGCTGCGAGTGATGCGCGCTGCGAGTGATGTGCGCGCGCTGGCTGCGCCGCGTCACTCGGTGCGCGAGCCGAAGGACCTCCGCTCAGGGTCGTCGACCTGAACGCGTCGTCACGACGCTCCGTCCGGCTCGCCGTCCCAGTATTCGCGCGTGTCTCGCTCCGCGAAGAATGCCCCGATCCGTCGGGCGCTCACATCGCCACCGGGAGCGCTGCCCACGAACACGCCGACCTTGCCGGAGTCCGGATAGAAGACGACGTCGGGCTCGCGCATGGTCGAGAGGACGAGGCAACGCAGCGGTACGCGACCACCGCGCAGGCGATGCGGGAGGCTCGGGTCCGCGGGAAGCGGGACGTAGTCGCCCGCCCGCAGCGCGCGGCGCACGTCGCCGAGCTCGAGCTCACCCTCGCCGTCGAGGACGTAGACGGCTTCGTCGTTGGCCGAGTGGGCGTGCCGCGCGAAGGGCGCTTCTCCCGGCGCGAGCACGTAGAGGCTGCACCCGAGGCCGAGTGGATGCGGCGTCGTGATCGTGGCTTCGCGCGCGAGCGCTCGGCGGAACGAGCTCGGTCGGCCGGGGCGACCCACCGGAGCCCATCGCGGAAGCGGCGGCTCGTCGTCGAGCGTGGGCGCGACCGCGTCGCGACGCGCGACGAGCGCGAAGATGCGATGGGGCACCGCGAGCTCCGCGCCGAAGCTCGACAGACGATCGTGGAGCGCGCGATCGAGCGCGTCGACGACTTCGCGCGAGAGGCTCGGACGCACGTAGGCGGAGGCGCGCATCCGTCCGATCCACGAGGCGAGCGAGTAGCGGAGATCGACGTCGAAGGAGAACGTCTCGAACGCTCCGAAGCCCGCCGCTTCGAGCTCGGGGATCCAACGCCCGTAGGTGCCGTGCGACGGGAAGCGATCGAGGAGCGAGAGGTCGCCGCCGTGCTCGGCGATCGTGTCGAGCGAACGATCCACGACGTTGCCAGGGCGACGGATCCAGTCGAGGTGCGCGATTACGAGCGCGCCGTTCGTGCGCAAGAGCCGGCGTGCTTCGGCGGCCGCGCGTGGGCGATCGAACCAATGCCACGCCTGCCCCGCGCACACGACGTCTGCGCAGGCGTCGGGCAGATTGGTGTCCTCCGCGGGCGCGACCTCGAAGCGCACGTCGCCACCCGTCGCGCGGGCGCTCGCGATCATCGCGGGAGAGACGTCGAGGCCGACCGCGTGCGCGCCGGCCTCGGCGAAGAGGCGTGCGAGGGAGCCGGTCCCGGTGCCGAGGTCGACGACGTCCTGCTTCGGGAACCCGACGCCGTGGGCCTGCAGTCGACGCAGGAGCTCCCGCGGGAACCCGCGTCGATGCGTCGCGTAGTCGTCCGCCGCAATCCCGAAGTCGACGTGTGGGGTGGGGCTCGCGTTCGTGTCGTGCGCGCTCGTGCGCGTCGCGCTCGTGTCGCTAGCGCTCGTGCTCGTCGCGCTCGTGTCGCTCGTCGCGTTCGCCGACGTCGACGTCGTCCTCATCGTCATGGGGGACCTCCTCGTTCGTGGGGGGCCGAGGCACGCACCTCGACGCGCACGAGCGTACGGAGCCGCGTGGGGCTCACGTGTCGCGCGGGGTGCCGCGAGTGGGTACTCGAACGCGCACCTCGACGTGGTGCGCTCGACGGTGCGAGCCTCGGGTCTCGACCGTCGTGGTCGAACGTCTCTTCGACTCCTCTCGTTTGGCACCGTGCCTCGACGCCCGCCATCTCGATTCGACAGTCGACCTCCGGGCCCGACCGCGCGGGACGTGCCGTCTCGTCGCGGCGCAGGGGAGGGCGCGCTCCTCGACGCGGCGGCCGCGATGGCGCTGCTCGGCGTGAAGCGCGACACGCTCTACACGTACGTCAGTCGCGGCTGGCTGCGCCGCGTCGACGACGGACCGCGCAGCTTGTACCTGCGCGAGGATCTCGAGCGCCTCGCGAAGCGACGCGACGCGCGCGCAGGCCACGCGGCGACCGCGGCGGGCGCGCTTCGTTTCGGCGAGCCGGTGATCGACACCGCGATCGTCGAGGTCCGCGAGGGCGCGCTCTACTACCGCGGCGTCGACGTGCGCGTGCTCGCGGAGGAGGCGCGTTTCGAAGAGGTCGCGACGCTGCTCTGGTTCGGCGCGCGCGATGCGAGCCCGTGGCGCCTCGACGTTCGGGCGCTCGGGCCCGAAGCGCCGCTCGACACCGCCGCTCGGCTCTTGCGCGCGCGCTTTCGCGACACCGCTCCGGAGCCGGAGTGGATGCGGGTGGTGCTGGGGGGCGCCCGCGGTCGGCTCGGCTTCGCGGAGGCGGTCACTCGGCGGCTCGCGCTCGAGACCGCCGCGACGCGTGCGATCGAGCGCGCGCTGATCGTGATCGCGGACCACGAGCTCAACGCGTCGACCTTCGCGGTGCGCGTCGCGGCCTCGACCGGAGCCAGCCGCGCCGCCTCGCTCGTCGCGGGCCTCTGCGCGTTCTCGGGGCCGCGCCACGGCACGTCGAGCGTGGAGCTTGAAGCGCTCGCGGCCACGATCGGCGGCCCACGTCGGGTTCGCGACTACGTGCGCGCGACGCTCGCGCAGGGCCACTCCGTGCCTGGCTTCGCACACGCGCTCTACCCGCGAGGCGACGTGCGATCCGCGCCCCTCGTCGACGACGTGCGGCGCATCCTCCGGCGTCGCCGCGGTCGCGACGCGTCGACGCTGCTCGCGCTCTGCGACGCGATGCGCGACGCGGGCACCGAGCACCCGCGCATCGATCTCGCGTTCGTGATGCTCGCCACGGCGCTCGAGGCTCCGCGCGGCACCGCGAGCTGGCTCTTCGCCACCGGTCGCGCGGCGGGCTGGCTCGCCCACGCGCGCGAGCAAGCGAGCACCGGCGAGGTGCTGCGCCCCCGCGCGCGCTACGTACCGTGAGCTCGGCTCCGACCTCGTCCGGCGTGACCGATGCGTCGTGAGGTAGGCTCTGGACGTGGACGGCTTCGAAGGACTCGCTGCGGCGATTCTCTGCGCGATGATCGCGCTCGTCGTGATCCCCGGAGCGCTCGGCGCGCTCCTCGGGCGAGCCCTCTCGAAGGAGAGTCGTTTGGCCGGCGCGGTGATCGGCGGCGCGTTCGGTGTGTTGCTCGGCTCCGTCGTGATGGGCTTCACGTTCTTCGAGGAGGTGATGCGCCCGCCGCCGAGGCTGACGATCGAGGCGCCAGCCGGCTTCTCGCACGAGTGGGTGTTCCTCGTGGGTGATCCTTCGGTGAGCCGCGAGGTGGTGTGGACCGGCTCGTGGACGCCCGAGGCGCGTCTGTCCGTCTCGCGTGGCGGTGTCGTGCGGGTGCGTGAGCTCGGTCGGCTCGACGGAGATCTCGTCGAAGTGACGCTGAACGGTCGGCCGAGCGTGAGCTTCGGGGCATGCAACGCGCCGGGCCTCGGGGCCGGTCGGGTCGTGATGTACGGCTTCGCGCCGTGGCCAGGGACCGAACCGGAGCCCGACTGCATGGAAGTGACGGCCCTCGAGGCTCGTGTGCGCGCGCACGAAGCGGAGTGAGCCGGTCGAGGCCCGAGCTCGACGCCGCGAGTCGTGGCGACGACGCCCACGAAGGAACGGCGTGTCCTGGCGCTTGCCGCACCGAGTCGCGCGCACCACGATCGACACGCTCGAATCGCGAGCCCTGACGAGGACGACCCGTACCAGGCAGGAACGACGGGCCGTGGAGGTGATCCATGGCGTGGTTCATTCTGGTGATCGCGGGGTTGCTCGAGGTGGTGTGGAGCCTCGGCCTGAAGTCGACCGAAGGGTTCACGCGGCTCGGGCCGAGCCTGGTCGTCGGGAGCGCGATCGTCGCGAGCATGGTCTTGCTCGCGCACGCCGCGAAGACGCTGCCCATCGGGACCGCCTACGCGGTCTGGGTCGGGATCGGCGTGATCGGCACGGTGATCGGCGGGGTCGTGCTCTTCGACGAGGCGATGCCGCCGCTCCGCGTGGTGTTCTCGATCGGATTGATCGTGTCGATCGTGGGATTGAAGCTGACCACGACGTGAGCGCGGGCTCGCGTCGGGTTTGCGTGAGGCGTCGTGAAGAAGGGTGAGCCGCCCTCGACCCGAGCGCGGGCGCCGAGCAAGAAGCGAGGGTCATCGACGCCTCGAACGAAGATGACTCGTCGAGCGGTGACGCACGCGCGCGTGCGGGGCGGCACGCGATCGTGTCTTTGCCGTTGTCGTGTGCGCCGACGTTCGCGCACGCTCGTTCCTCGATCTCGTTTATGGGTTGGCCCAACTGGGGAGCCTCATGACTCGAACCACGCTTCGTGTGCCCTTCGTGCTGCTCGCGCTGCTCGCACCTTTCGCGACGGCGTGTGGAGGCGGCTACGCGCTGACCCAGCCCGGTCAGACGCTGTACCTGCAGACCAACCTGCGCGCGACGTCGCGCGGTGTGGTGTCGAGCGTGCTCGCTTGGCGCGGGACGGACGTGGTGCCGGTGTGCACGCCGGTGCGGGTGACGGAGATCGACAGTCGACGAATCCTCTTCGAGGACGCCGAGACCGGCGAACGCTTCCAGTACGTGCTGCATCGTTCGACGCGGCTCGGCGTCGAGGAGCACTTCGCGCGCTACTTCGGGACGTCGTGTGCGCCCGAGGTCGACGCGGCCGATCTGCGCGGCATCGAAGAAGGGCTCGTCGAAGTGGGCATGACGCGCGCGGGCGTGCTCGTGGCGCTCGGCTATCCGCCCGAGCACCGCACGCCGAGCCTCACGGACGCGACGTGGACCTACTGGGGTGATCCGGGGCGCGTGTTGGTGTCGTTCGGAGGCGACCGTGTGGTGGCGATCACCGACGAGCGCGGCCAACCGATCGGCGGCGCGATCGGTGGTGGGGCGATCGGTGAGACCTACGTCGCGACGGCCGAGGCACCGACGAGCTCCAGCGGCGAGCTTCAGGTCGTGGACGGCGCGTCGCTCGCGGTCGACGCGGATGGAACCGTGATCGTGCCGAGCGGGACCACCCCTGCGCCAGCAGGAACGGTCACGGTCGAGGTGCAGACGTCGACCGAAGCGAGCGTCGAGGTGGCACCGGAGCCCACGCGAGACGGTCGCCGTCGTCGCCGTCGACGGCTGCGCACCGCGGGGATCATCGTCGGCGCGGCGGCCGTCACCACGGGCGTCGCGGTGGCGGCGCATCGCGCGAACCGGGCCGATCGTTCCGACGGTGTGAGCGCTCCGTCGAGCGCGCCGAGCGTTGCGGCGCCGGCGTCGACGTCGACCACACCGACGACCACCGTGGTCCGCGAAACGCCGCGGAGTGGGCGCCTCCACGATCGTTGCGGCGCGGGAAGCGGCTGCGGCGAGGGATTGATCTGCGATGCGTCGAGCAATCAATGTCGTTTGTTACCCGGAACGATGGGCGAAGCGCCGCCGTGTCGTGACGACCGCGAGTGCCCGACCGGCACCGTGTGTGGCGTGAGCCGACTGACGCCCGCGCGTGGCGCGCTCTGTTGGTCGCCCGACGTCGTCGGACGTTGAGCGCCGTCTGCGTCGCGGCGGCCTTCCAAGTTCGCCCGGGGACGTCGTGTTCGACCTTCGCCGTCGTGTCGCACGACGTGGTTGGTCGCGAACGCTCACGCAGGACGCTCGCCGCCCGGCTCCCAACACGGCGATCGACGGAACGCGAAGAGACGCGGTCCCGAAGGAGCCGCGTCTCTTCGCGTTCGAGAGGGCCGATCCTCAGTGCGTCGCGAGCACGAAGGGGTAGGTCACCGCGGTGACGCCGGCGCTCGCAGGGAAGGTCCAGCGCTCGACCGAGTCGGAGACGCAGCTCGCGACGCGGTCGCTCATGCCGTCGGCGGCGGAGGCCATCGCGCTCTGCACGGTGCCGGTCGGGGTGACGACGAAGCGGACGACCACGCGGCCTTCGAGGTCGGGGCGCGACGGCAGGGCCTGTTCGTAGCAGAACGCGACCTCGGGCTTGTGGCGACGCACGACGCGCTGGATGTCGGTGCGCGAGAGACCGCCGGTGACCTCGGGGCGACCGGGGCGCATCTCGGGCACGCCACGCCCTTCGCGAGCGCGCGGGCCGAGCGGACCGGGGCGGTGACCGCGCACGTCGTCGCCGGGACGCCCGATCAGGTCACCGCTCTGCACCGCGCCGTCGCCACAGCGCTCGCCCTCGCAGGTGCCGACGCCGGTGGAGTCCATGCGCAGACCGCCGTGGAAGCCGTCGCCGCCGAGCGGGCCCTGCGCCGCGAGCCAGCTCCGGCCGGTGGAGTCGACGTCGCCGAAGGGCGAGCCCGCGTCGCCCACGCCTTCCGCGAAGGCGCGCACGGCTGCGAAGGTGCCGAGCTCGCGAACGCTCTCTGCCGTGACGGGGGCGGTCGCGCGGGTGCCGCGACGCATCACGCTGCGACCGGTGTTCTGCTGCGCCCCGGGCTCGCCGTCGCCGCCGCTCGGAGAAGCCACCGCGTCGCCACCGTGCGCGCCGTTCTCCCCGCCATCGTTCGAGAACGTCTCGGTGACCGGCGGAGTCGCGAGCGCTTCGAGCTGGACGCGGAGCCGGTGCGCCTGCGTGCCGTCGAGCCGCGCGGTGAGGGCGGCGGCGTTCGGCGGGAGCAGCATCGAGAGCGCGACGAGGATCGACGCGAGCCCGAAGACCGCGCCGACGAAGCCGGCGGTCTGGCGATCGACTTGCACCCCGGCGCGCGGCGTCGTCTCGGGGGCGTCGATCACGCGGAGGTGGAAGGTGAAGTCGCCGAAGGAGCGTGTGGTGGGCTCGCCCTTCGCGAGCGGGCTGCCGTCGTGCATCGTCCAGCCGCGCTCGTCGCGCCGCGCGAGCTCGAACGACTGCTTCACGATCTCTTCCGGCATCAGGAAGGTGCAGCCCTCGGGTCCGAGGGTGATGGCGCCGTCGGTCACGAGCTGCTGGGCGAGCGGGCTCTGGCCCCAGGTCAGCACGACCTCGAGGGCTTCGGGGGCGAGGCGGTCGGTGGTCTTCGTGGTGTTCGTCATGGCGTCCTCCGTTGGCGTTGGAGGAGCTCTTTGCGACCGTCGTGCCACGTCGTTCTTCTCGGTAAACGTGGGGTATTCGCGCACCGTCACGTTCGGTGGGGCGGGCGGGGGGCCGAGTGTTACGCGTCACGTTGCGCGTGACGTTGCTGCCGTCGGAGGCGTGGGAGGTCGCGGTCGCCGACGCGTCGAGACGAGACGAAGGGGCAGGACGTGCGCGCCGACCTCGGCCTCCTCGGTCTTCGTGGTGCCTTCGTGGGTGCCGTCGTGGGGGATCTCCCGCCGCACGACGCGCGCTCTGGTCATCGCCGCGGGGGGTGCCTATCATGGCCGCTCGTCGCGGGAGGCTGCGCTCGGAGGGTGCCGAGCGACCGTCCCGCGCATGGAGCGGCAGCGATGGTTCTCGGCAGAGTCTTCGGCTTCGTGAAGGACGGCGTCCAAGAGATGCTGATCCACCGTCCCGACGACAAGAAGCACCTCATCGTCTACAAGCATCCCGAGAACACCATCCCGAACTACGCGCAGCTCACCGTCGACGCCGACGAAGCCGCAGTGTTCTTCCGCGACGGCGCGATCATCGGGCAGCTCCGCACCGCAGGCGCCGGACAGCGCCACACGCTCAGCTCGCAGAACATCCCGTTCCTCGGTCAGCTCATCGACCGCGTCACGGGCGGCAACATCTTCCTCACGGATCTCTTCTTCGTGACGATGAAGCCGATCTACGACCTGCCCTTCGGCGGCGAGCTCGGATACATGGAAGATCCGTTGCTCGGCGAGATGGTGACGCCGCGCATCTACGGCAAGTTCGCGATCCAGATCCTGGATCCGCAGCGCTTCATCGTGAACTACGTCGGCCTCCGCACGCCGGAGGGCAACGAGCAGGTGCTGCGCTGGATCGGCGACACCTTCAAGAACGCGGTCAAGACCGTCATCGGTCAGGTCTGCGTCAACGAGCAGAAGTCGTTGCTCCAGCTCATGCCGCTGCAGAGCCAGCTCGCGCGCATGTTCGAGCAGCACGCGCCCGAGCTCGAGGCGATCGGCGTCAAGATCCTCCAGGTCGCCGACTTCAACATCAACCTCAGCGACGACGACGAGCAGACGCTGAAGACCGCGCAGGCCGAGATCGGCAAGGCGAAGCGCGAGGCGCGCATCGCGGCGATCGGGATCTCGAAGGCGCAGGCCGAGGCGCAGCAGAAGCAGTTCGAGCTCGACCAGCAGTACGCGCAGGACTCGCGCTACACCGGCATGGCGGGCGGCGACTTCGGGAAGATGGCGGCCGGCAAGGCGATGATGGGCGCCGGCGAGGGCATGGCGAAGGGCGGTGGCGGCGACGGCGGCGGCATGATGGCGGGCGCCGGCATGGGCGTCGGCTTCGGCATGGCGTCGGCGATGGCGGGCGCGTTTCAGCAGCCGCCGCAACAGCAAGCGCCGGCACAGCCGCAGGCCGCACCAGGTGGAGCGGCGGGCATGGTGAAGTGCCCGTCCTGCAGCGCCACGGTTCCGAACGGGAAGTTCTGCGCGGAGTGTGGCGGTGGGCTCGCGCCGAAGCCGAAGTTCTGTCCGAACTGCGGTTTCCAGAACGGCGTGGGCTCGCGCTTCTGCTCGAACTGCGGCACCGGGATGGCGGAGTGAGCGCGCGGTGAGCTGGGCGCGAGACGCGCGACGGTCCGTTCGGGTCCGCGGGGTCAGCCGCGGACGATCCGTTCGGGTCCGCGGGGTCAGCTGCGGACGATCCGTTCGGGTCCGCGGGGTCAGCCGCGGACGATCCGAACGAGCCCCGCGACGAACGAACGTCGCGGGGTTCCGTTCGTGCACGGATCGCCCGACGCGGCGGGCGTGGCGTCTGGTGATCGCGTCGCTCGCCGCTCTCTGCCTCGCGCCCGCGGAGTGTGGTCTCGAGTCGGGCACCAAGGACGTGGGCGCGCCCTGCACGCGCGACGGTGAGTGTCTGGTCGGGCTGCAGTGCGTGCGCGGAGTGTGCTCGGACGGACGTGACGCAGACGTGCCGGACGCGGGTGACGCGGGCGACTCCGGCTGACGTAGGCTCGACGCAGGTCCGTCAGTCGACGGGCCAGGCGAACCCCGGAAACGGCGGCGCGGGCTTGCCGAGCAGGTAGCCCTGGTAGAGGTCGCAGCGGCACTCGCGCAGACAATCGAGCTCCGCGCGCGTCTCGACGCCTTCGGCGACGACGAGGATCCCGAGCTCTCCGCACAAACGAGCCATCGTCTCGACGAGACGACGCTTCTTCGGGTGATGGTCGACGTCGCGGACGAGCGACATGTCGAGCTTGCAGACGTCGGGATCCAACGCCGCGAACGCGGAGAGTCCCGCGTAACCGGCGCCGAGATCGTCGATGGCGATGCGATAGCCACGACCGCGGAGCACCTCGATTCGTCGCCGCGTCTCGTCGACGTCCTCGAGGGCCGCGCGTTCGGTGATCTCCAGGACCACGCGCGACGCCATGGAGCTCAACGGTGACTTCGGATCGAGGAGCTCGTCGTCGAAGACGTCCGTAGGGTGCAGGTTCACGAAGACGTCCTCGGCCTTCGGGAGCATCGCCTCGGCGACCAACCACCGAATGTGCCGGCCCAACGTGCGGAGCTGCCCGAGTCGCTCCGCCGCGCCCAGCACCGCGCCAGGGTGGGGGAGCGCCGGCTCGCGGCTACGTAGCAGCGCCTCGTATCCGAGCAGCGTCCCGTTCGCGCGCACGATCGGTTGGAACGCAACCCACGCCGACTCGAGGAAACGAGCGAACGCGGCTTCGAGGCTCGCGCGATCTCCGGTGCGGAAACGTGGGTCGATGTCTTGTTCGAGTGCGTCGCGTTTCGCGCGCGCGAGCGCGCCGAGCGTGTAGGCCCGTCGGATGCTCGCCACGAGCTGGTCGGGCTCGGTCGGCTTCGTGAGGTACTCGAGGGCTCCGAGGCGAACCGCTTGGGAGGCCGTCTCGATCGACGGCGCGCCAGTCAGCAAGATCACCGGCACGTCGAGATCGACCACACGAATGGCGCGCAGGAGCTCGATGCCGTTCATCCCCGCCATGTTGATGTCGGAGAGCACGACGGCGATGCGCTCGCGACCGAGCGCTTCCAGCGCGGAGGCACCGTCGCTCACCTCGATCGTGTCGAGGCCACGGTGCCGAAGCGTTCGCGTCAACGCGGTACGTACCAGGGGGTCGTCGTCGACCACGAGAACGCGCAGCTTCGAGTCGGTCTCCGTCGTCATGAACGAACGCTCCGTGTCGGATCTCCTCCGAGAATCTCGAGCCTGGACGTGCCGCGAGAGTCGGCACCACGCTCCTGCTTCACGCATGGGGTCGACAGACGCGCTCGACCGGAGTCGATCGGCTCCCGGAGGATACCGCATCATGCGTCGCGGCGATCGCAGAGTATACGCGTTTGTTCACGGCGCGTCCGCGGCGGTGATCTCTCGAGAGCGAGCTGCGCGGAGGCGAGGTAGGCGGACCACTCGGTCCGAACGGGCTCGTTCAGAGCGCGTCGAGCGCGTTTGCGAAGCGTTGCTCCGTCGGGGCGTCGCCGGCGGTCGCGGCGAGCAAACGAGCGGTCTCGTAGAGCGCGCGCGCGTCGGCGAGGCGACCTTCGTGGCGTGCGACGCGGGCGAGGAGCCCGACGGCGCGCGCTTCGAGCGCAGGTGACTCCGCCGAGGTCGCGAGCTCGCGCGCGCGGCCCGCGTGCTGCTCGGCTTCTTCTGCGTCGTCGGCGAGCAAGGAGACCTCGGCGAGCTCGAGCAGCACGGTCGCGCGATCCTCGGGGGGCGCGGGCTTGGCTTCGAGGAGCTCGAGCGCGCGGCGGAAGGCGTTGCCGGCGAGCGCCGGATCCCCCGCGTGGCGGCGCAGTCGTCCGAGCGCGGTCTGCACGGCCTGCTCGACCTCCGGCTCCACGCCGCCGACGATCTCGAGCGCTTGCCCGAAGTGCCGCATCGCGTCGCGCGGGCGCTCGCGAAGCGCGGCGATGCGACCGAGCACGAGGTGCATGCGCGCGCGGTTGGGCTCGTAGGGGCCGGTCAGATCGAGCACCTCGCGCACGACTCCGTCCGCGCCCGCGAGGTCGCCGGCCTTCGCGAGCGCCCAGCCGAGCTTGCGGCTGAAGGTCACGAGCGCGGTGTCCATCACGGTGTCGCCGTTCTCGAGCATCTCGCGTCGGCTCAGCTCGAGCGCGCGTCGGTACATGACCACCGCCGCGCGACCGTCACCCCGCGCGAGCGCGACGTCGCCGCATCGCTCGAGGATCATGAAGGTGCGCATCGGCACGTTCGCGCGGTACGCGTGCTCGGCTTGGAGCTCGAGCGGCGCGCCCGCGCGTGCGATCACGTCGAGGATCTTCTGGTGCAGCTCGCGACGCGCGGACGCGGGGATGAACGCCTCGACGAGCTCCGCGAGGAAGGTGTGCGTCACGTCGAGGCGGTCGTCCTCCGCGGCGACGAGGCCCTTGTTCACCAGCTCGTCGATCGCCTCGAGGTCGCGCGGATCGGCGACCGCCGCGAGCTCCGCGCGCGTGGCGCGACCGCCGAACGCGGAGAGGCATTGGAGCGCACGCTGGGCACGCACGGGCAGTCGCTCGACGCGCTGCGCGACCGCGTCCGCGAGGCGAGGCGGGAGGGTGTCGTCGCCAACGTCGCCGCCGAGCGCGCTGATCTGCTCGAGGTAGAAGGGCAGGAGCCGCCGCATCAGGATGCCGTTGGCGGGCGTCGGGCGATCGACGTCGACGAGCCGTCGCTCTTGCGAGCTCGCGCGCCCCGTGAGGAAGAGGCCGGCGTCTTCGAGCGTGAGGCCGCCGAGCTCGAGCGTGGCGTCGGTCGCGATCGTCCCGCGCGCATCGCCGAAGAGCACGAGCACCGGATCTTCGGCGAGCACTTGCCGCAGCTGACGCAGCACCGCGTGCGTGAGGCCGTCGCAGCGGTGCACGTCGTCGACCACGAGCACCGCGCCGCGCAGCGATCGACGCGCGAGCGTGAGGCGCACGAGCATCGCGAGCGCGGCCGCGACCGCGCCGGCGCGGCTCTCGTCCTCGATGCCGCGCAGCCCGGCGGGGCTCGACAGCTCGCGCAGGCCCGCGCGCACGAGCGCGTCGGGGAAGAGGCTCTCGTCCTCCGCGAGCGTCTCGAGATCCGCGGGCTGCAGCTCGACGAGGTTCGCCGCGAGCTGTCGCAGCGGACCGTAAGGAAGGAGCGCGCCGCTCGGATGCGGCGAGGCGCCCGCGACGAGGCGACTCTGTCCCGCCAGGCGTTCGGCGACCTCGCGCAGGAGGCGCGTCTTGCCCACGCCGATCTCACCTTCGACCGAGACGATCACGAGGCGGCTCGTGGCCTCCGTCGCGAGCGCGTCGATGCGCTCGAGCTCCGGGTCGCGTCCCACGAAGGGCCGCGCGCTCGCGAGCGGCGGATAGAACGACGGTTTGGGCGTGAGCGGCGTGGGGGGCAGCGAGGAGACCGGCACCGGCATCTCGCCCGTGAGGCGCACGCCACACGCGCCGCAGAAGCGCATCGTGGAGGGGTTCTTGGTGCCGCAGACCGGGCACTCGATCGTCGCGGCGCGGTTCGCGTCGAGGGCCGCGCGGGCGCGCCTCAGCTCGGCGGACATCTCGGCCGCGTTCTGGAAGCGCTCGTCGCGCTTCTTCGCGAGCGCCTTCAGGCAGATCGTCGCGAGGCTCTCGGGGATCTGGCGGTGCGGCGCGACGTCGCGGGGATCCGGGATTGGATCGTTGATGTGGCGCAGCACCACCTTGGTCGGAGTGTCGGCCTCGAAGGGGAGCTGATCGGTGAGCAGCTCGAAGAGCACCACGCCGACCGCGTAGAGATCGCCTCGGCCGTCGACGTGCTCACCGCGCCCTTGCTCGGGCGCCATGTAATCGGGGGTACCGCAGACCAGGCCGGGCCGCGTGATCGAGGTGGAGCCGCCGCCGACGATGGTCGCGAGGCCGAAGTCCACGACCTTCACGAGGTCTTCGCCGCTGCGCATCTTGCGCAGGATGATGTTCTCGGGCTTGAGGTCGCGGTGCACGATGCCGAGCGCGTGCGCTTCGCCGAGCGCGTCGAGCACCGAGGTGAGGATGTCGCAGATGCGCTTGAAAGGGAGCGGACCTTCCTCGTGCATCACGAGCGCGAGGTCCTTGCCCTTCAGGAACTCCATCGCGAGGTAGAGGATCCCGTCTTCGGTTCGACCGAAGTCGATCACGCTCACGCTGTGCGGATGGTTGAGGCGGCTGGCCGCGCGGGCCTCGGTGTAGAAGCGCGCGACGGTCTGTTCGTCGCCGAGCAGGTGCGGGTGGATGACCTTGATGGCGACGGTGCGGCCGAGGGTCGTCTGCTCGGCGCGGTAGACGCGGCCCATGCCGCCCACGCCGATGATCTCTTGCAGCACGTAGGTGCCGCCGATGGTGCGGCCGACGAGGGGATCGCTGTTGCCGGAGGAGCCCTCGTGGAAGAGCGCGGCACCGCACGAACGGCAGAAGCGATCCTCGGCGTTGGAGGGCGCGCCGCACTGGTGGCAGACTCGCACGCGCGGAGCTTACCGTGAGCGGGGGCGCCCGGAGAACATTGTTTTCGAGGCTTTTGCGTTGAACCCCGAACGAAAAGATTCGCTCTCGGCGCTCACGACGGCTGCCTCGTCGGTCGGATCACGCGTGGATCGTTCGAAGTCGATCGCCAACGAGGCGGTCGCCGAGCCCGCTGACGCGGCCGGGGCGGCGGCGCGCGTCTCGGGGCCGAGCGTGGTGCTCGCGCTCGGCGCGATCGCGTGGGCGGTGGTGCTCGCGGTGCCCTTTGTGGTGTCGCGCCCGAGCCCGCTCGCGTGGGGCGTGCTGGTCGGCACTCTCGTCCCGCTCTTCGTCGCGGCGATCGTGTGGCGACGCGAGCTCGTTCGCCGCGTGCTCACCTTGGTCGTTCATCCTGCGGGGCTCGCGCTCGGGGTCGCGCTCTCGCCGCGGTTGGTGGAGCTCGACGCGCACCCGCCGACCATGCGGCTGCTCGGTGCGCTCGCGTTCCTCGCGTATGGCGCCGCGGCGGCGGTCGCCGATCCGCGGCCCGCTCCTCCTGGGCTCGTCATCAAGCCGCTGCCCGCAGTGGGCGGCGATCCGAGCCTCGTGCGGCGGGCACGTGCGCGCGCGGGGTTGCTCGGGCTCGCGATGGTGGGTGGGCTCGCGATCGCGGTGGTGGCTCCCGCGCTCGGCGCCGATCCGACGGTCACCTTCGGCGCGGAGGCGGGCGCGGCAGCGGACGTGCTGGTCGCGGTGGTCGCAGCCGCGCTCGGGGCGATCGTGGTGGCGGGCTTCGTCGGGCCTGCGACGCGACGTCGGCGCGTCCCGACCGCGACGCGGCGCGCGCAACGCGTGGGGCTCTACCTGCTCGTGGTCGCGGTGGGTGCCTTGGTGTGGCGCATGCTCGCGATGCGTGGGTGAACGCGTCAGCACGTGACGGCCTTGTGGCATGGTGTCGCTCCCATGTCGGTGCGGCTCGTGACCAGCCAGCGCACGGAGGCGCTCGTGGACGCGCTCGCGGAGGCGATCGACGCGCGGCGAGCGCTCGTGGGTCCGCTGGAGCCGACGCACGTGATCGTGCCGAGCGCGAACCTCGAGCGGCACCTGACGCTCGCGCTCGCGGAGCGACGGGGCATCGCGGCGAACCTACGTTTTCATCGCCTCGAGCGCTTCGTCGGGCGCTGGATCGCGCGCGAGCGGATCGACGTCGCGCGCGTGATCGATCGGCGCGCGCTCGAGGCGTTCGTGCTCGCGGCGGTGCTCGACGATCGATTCCTCGCGAGCGACGCGGCGGGCCCGCTCGCGCGCTACGTCGGCGACGGCGACGAGGACTCCGTCGCGCGCGATCGGCGTCGCGTGCAGCTCGCGTTGCGGCTCGCGCGGTTGCTCGAGGGCTACGCGTACTCGCGGCCCGAGATGTTGCGTGCATGGGAACGAAGCGACGGCAACCGAGCGCGAAGTGACCGCGGGCGCCGAGACGCGGAGCTCGATCGCGCGGACGATGCGCGCGAGGTGATCGCCGCGAGCGACGCGATGGAACGCTGGCAGCGCGCGCTCTGGTGCGAGGTGCGCGGGCGCGCGGGGAGCCGGGGCGTGGTGTCGCTGCACGAAGCGCTGGCGCGGCTGGAAGGACGACCTCCGACGCAGGGAGCGCTGCCCGCGACGCTGCACGTGGTGGGGCTCTCGTACGTCGCGCGCATCTTCCAGTGGGTGTTCGGCGCGATGGGCGAGCGCACGGATCTCTCGCTCTACGTGCTCAATCCGTGTCGCGAGTTCTGGGAGGACGTCGCGGCGGAGAGCGAGCTGCGTGCGCGGCTGGAGGAGCCGACCGAGGTGCTCGATCGGGAGGACGATCCACCGCTGCTCACGTGGTGGGGACGACCGGGACGCGAGCACGTGCACTTGCTCGGGGAGCTCACGGGAGGGGACCGCGAGGAGCGCTTCGACGTGCCGCCCGAGGCGCACGAGACGCGTGGGAGCCTGCTCGCGCGCGTGCAGGACGACGTGCTCGAGCGGCGCGCGTTTCCGGACGAGCGCCTCTCCGCGGACGGAACGATCGAGGCGTTCGCGTGCCCGGGAGTGCGGCGCGAGGTGGAGGCGGTCGCGGAAGAGATCTGGCGCCTCGTGCGCGCGAGCCGAGCCGATGCGCCGCTGCGCTTTCACGAGATCGCGGTGCTGGTGCACGCCGACGATCGCGACACCTACTTGCCGCACGTGGCGGCGGTCTTCGGGCAGGCGCGGCGCATCCCGCACCACGTCGTCGATCTCTCGCTGCAGAGCGAGAGCCGGGTGGTGGAGGCGGCGGGCCTGCTCGTCGACGTGTTGCTCTCGCGCTTCTCGCGTCCGGAGGTGCTGGCGCTGCTGCGGCATCCGGCGTTGCGCGTGCCGGGCGCGTCGGCGGAGCTCGATCGCTCGGCGTGGGCGCGGATCGTCGATCGGCTCGGAGTATTCCACGGGCGCGACGGCGACGATCTCGCGGGGACCTACCTCGCGCCCGAGACGCTCGGGATCGACGCCGTGAGCTGGGCACAGGCCGCGTCGCGCCTCGCGCTCGGTGCGTTCCTGGAGTGCGAGACCGATGCGCGACCCTTCGAGAGCGCGACGGGACCGATCCATCCCGAGCCGGGCGAGACGGACGAAGCGACGCCCTCGCTCGCGTTGATCGTGCGGAGCTTCATCGCGGACGCGCGCTTCGCCGAGACGGTTGAGCTGCCGCTCTCGGCGTGGGCGGTGTTCTTCGAGGCGCTCTTCACGGGCTACCTGGAGGCGCGCGGCGATCGCGAAGAGAGCGAGCTGCGGCGGTGCCTCGCGGCGTGTCGCGCGGTGGCGGAGCGCGAGGTGGGCGTCGACACCGTGGGGGACGATGGCGCGGCGAGCGCATCGGCGGATGGCGCGGCGCGCGCGTCGGCCGATGCGACGTCGCGTTCGTCGTCGGATCGCGTCGCGCGGGTGCGGGTGCACGTGGCCGCGGAGCTGCTCCGCGAAGGGCTCGCGTCGCTCGGGGGTGCACGCGGGGAGTACCTCGCGGACGGCGTGGTGGTGTCGGCGCTCGCGCCGATGCGTGCGATCCCCTTCCGCGTCGTGTTCGTGCTCGGCATGGGCGAAGGACGCTTTCCGACGAGCGAGCGCCGCGATCCCCTCGATCTGCGCGCGCAGCGGCGACGCATCGGCGACGTGACGCCGGCGGAGCGCGACAAATACGTGTTCCTCGAGACGCTGCTCTGCGCGCGCGAGCGATTCGTGGTGTCGTGGGTCGCGCGCGACGAGCTCACCGGCGAGGGCATCGCGCCTTCGCCGGTGGTGGTGCAGCTCCTCGAGCTCTTGCAGCGCCGCTACGTCACCGAAGGCGAGCTCGTTCGGACGTTCCCGCTGCGGCGACACGACGAGCACCACGCGGGGCGTGCGCTGCGCGAGGCGACGCTGGAGTCGCTCGCGTGTCGAGCAGGCGAGGCGCTGCATCGCGCGGCCGGTCGGGAGGTGAAGCTCGACGAGGTCCGCGCGCACGGCGGGCCGCTCGCGGAGCTCTTGGTGGTGCACGAGCGCCTCGACGCTCCGCGTGCCGACGTGCCCACGAGCGAGGAGCAGAGCGTGCGCGCAGGTGGCTCGGGCAGTGCGGGCGAACGTGCTGTCTCTGCGAACGCACGGCGCGCGGACGAGGAGCTCGTGGTGTCGTTGTCCGCGCTGCGTCGTTTCCTGACGTCGCCGCTGCGCGGGTGGGCGAGCGCGGTGCTGCGGCTGGAGCGCGAGGACGACGACGAGGCGCGCGCAGCGCTGGAGGACGAGCCGTTTCGACCGTCGGCGCTCGAGCGTTCGGACGCGTTGCGCGAGGCGTTCGAGGAGGGCCTGCGACGTCGCGTGAAGCCCGAGGAGTGGCACGAGCGCGAGGGGGTGCCGCTGCGGCAAGCGCACGGACGTTGGCCGCTCGGCACGGTGGCGGAGCGCGGCGCGGATGCCGACCGGCGGATGCTCGGCGGCTGGCGGCGGCTGTTCGCGCAGACGGTGGCGCGCGCGGGGATGACGCCGCGGCGTGTGCGCTTCGGCGCGAGCGTGGAGATCGGCGAGAGCGACGTGGTGCGGGAGCCGATCGTGCTGCCGAACGCGCGTGTGGTCGGGCGCACCTCGCTGCTCTTCGAGGACGAGCGCGCGTCGCTGGTGTTGCTGGCGAAGGAGCCCCCGCAGGGCGCGGAGCTGCGACGTGAGCGGCTGCGACACGCGCTCGACGGTTTCGTGGACTACGTCGCGCTCGTGGCGGGCG
>ERZ761607.645-NODE-645-length-55984-cov-12.545012_pt1 | contig 55984 bp, 41 predicted proteins | sample MGYA00511164_ERZ761607 | MGnify/ENA primary metagenome ERZ761607 (study PRJEB28899, sample SAMN02445080) | bioreactor sludge metagenome | biome: EBPR sludge | place: Australia: Brisbane, Thorneside Wastewater Treatment Plant | collected 2011-06-22 ...
CCCTGCATTCTGACGAATGCTTCTACACGGGGCCGTAGCCGCGCTTGTCAAAGCGTGGGATGCGCTTCCGCTGCCACGCACATCCCCCGCATTCTGACGAATGCTTCTACACGGGGCCGTAGCCGCGCTTGTCAAAGCGCGGGTTTGACTCCCGCCGCCACACCCAAGCCCGCATTCTGGCGAATGCGCCTGCACCGGCGCGGGCGGGGCGCTTTTTACAAGAGGCGCATCTGCTCGGCGGCGGCGGGGTCCGGGGCGGGGGCGTGGACCTGGCGGCGGTGGGCGACTTCGAGGGTCTCGGTGCAGGCGCGGCGCTCGGCGCAGAGGACGCGGGTGTCTTTGATGCCGAGGCGGTGGAGGGGCTCCTGGATGCGCCGGATGGCGCGGGCGGGGTCGTTGCAGTCGTCGCTGAGGTGGCCGAGGATGACGTGGCGGAGGCCGGGGTGGGCGAGGGCTTCGACGAGCTCGGCGGCCTGGTCGTTGGAGAGGTGGCCGTGGCGGGACATGATGCGCTGCTTGGTGGCCCAGGGGCGCTTGGTGTCGGCTTCGATGAGCTGGGTGTCGTAGTTGGCCTCGACGAAGAGGCTGTCGGACCCGCGCAGGCGGTCTTTGATGAGGTTGGTGACGAAGCCGACGTCGCTCAGGACGCCGAGGCGGGACTCCTCGTCGGCGATGACGTAGCCGACGGGGTCCACGGCGTCATGCGGGACGGGGAAGCTCTCGATGCGGAGGTCCCGGACTTCGAAGGGGCTGCCGGTGGAGATGAGCTTCCAGGCGGGGGGGGAGCGGAATTTGAGGGTGCCGAGCAGGTGCTCCTGGGTGAGGGGGGTGCAGTAGAGGCGGAGTGGGAGTCTGCCGCTGAGGACTTCGAGCGCGCCGGTGTGGTCCTGGTGCTCGTGGGTGAGGAGGATGCCGTCGAGCTGGTCGAGGGTGTGGCCGGCGGCTTCGAGGCGGACCTGGATTTGCTTCGCGCTCAAGCCGGCGTCTATGAGCAGGGTGGCGCGGCCCGTGGTGATGAGGGCGGAGTTGCCGGAGCTGCCGCTGCCGAGGACGGTGAGTCGTACCATGCGCTCTTTCTTAGCGGCGGGGGCGCGTCTGGCAAGGGCGCGGCGCGGGTTTCGCGGGCGCGGGCGCGGGGGCCGGCCGCGCTGCCGGGCTGCCGGGGTGCGCGCTTTTTGGCTTTCACGGGGCGGGGCTTGGCGGGGGCTTGCGGCGGGGCCGGGTGGTCCGTTTAATGGGCTGCCATGAATCCTTCCATCTGCCGCACGCTGAGCACGGTCTGTTTCCAGGCCGGCATTCTTTCGATCCTGCTTTCGATCTGGATCTGGTGGTTCCTGAGCGGGGAGGGGCCGGAGCAGCAGGCGCACGCGGAGCGCTTCGGCATTTTCATAGGCCTGTGGGCGCCGACGCTGCTGATCCTGTCGAACCGCTTCGACCGCTACGCGGACAAGGCGCGCCCGGTGCCGGGCCTGGTGGATGAGAAGGACGGCGAGCAGGGCTGAGCGCCAGGCCCGCGCGGCCGCGCGGGTCAGAGGAGGGTGCCGGGCGGCGGGCCGGGCATTTTCAACCCGTCCGCGAGCAACTGCCGCTGCCATTCCATGAGGACGGCGTCCCGGCCGGTGATGACGAGGCTCTCGAGGGTGCCGCGGGAGCCGAGCAGGCTGCCCTCGATGTCGAGCCCGGCGGCGATTTTGTCCCGGTGGGCGCAGAGGCGGTCTATGTGCTCGCGCTGGGGGTCGGTGAGGCGGGCCTTGGGCTTTTTCACGCGCTGGGGCCAGGCGCCCTGGCCTTCGCGGAAGACGGAGGCGACGAGGTCGTGGAACTCTTTTTTCCAGCGCGGGCGCCAGCCTGCGGGCGGATTCATGACGCCGCCGGCCTCGAAGGTCTCGGCGTAGGCGACCATTTGCTTGTTCGACATGATGCGGTAGCAGGGGATGTCGCGCTCGCGGGCGATGCCCTCGCGCCACTCCCACATGGCTTTGAGGATGGCGAGGCCTTTGGGGTGGAGCCTGCCGCTGCCCTGGACGCGCCAGGGATCCTCCCTGGCCTCCGCGCCGCGCGCGGCCACGTCCACCTGCAAGTCGCGGCAGCTTTCCTCGAACCATGCGACGCGGTTTTTCTCCCTGAGAATGCGCATGAGGTGGTCGGCGAGGGGGATGAGGTAGCGCACGTCGTCCACGGCGTAGTCCATCATGTGGACGGGGAGGGGGCGGCGGCTCCAGTCGGCTTTTTGGGAGGCTTTGGAGAGCTGGACGCCGAAGACGGAGTGGATGAGGGCGGCGAGGCCGAACTGGCGGAAACCGGCGAGGCGCGCGGCGATCTGGGTGTCGCGCACGACGCGCGGCTCCCAGCCGTAGGTGCGGCGGAGCATGGTCAGATCATAGTCGGAGCCGTGAAACCAGAGCTCGTGGCGGTCCAGCAGCGCGAGCAGCCCGCTCATATCGGGGATGGCGAGCGGGTCCACGAGGGCGAAGCGGCCCGCGCACGCCACCTGGAGCAGGCAGAGCTTTTCATGATAGTGGTGGAGGGAGTCGGCCTCGGTGTCGAGGCAGCAGCGCTCCTCGCCGAGCGCTTCCATGTGGCGCTCGGTCTCGGCGATCCAGCGGGCAAGCTCGCCGGGCTGGTGGATGAAGACATAATCCCCCGGCGCGACTTCGGGGGGGGCTGCTGGGGGAGCGTCGCTCATTTCAGTCCAGTGAGCAGGATTTCGGCGTTGTTGCTGGTGCGGGCGATGTTGCGCAGGAGGAGCTCGAGGGCGTCCACGGCGGGGAGCTGGGCGAGCTGCTTGCGGATGGCGCTGACGCGGCGGAACTCCTCGGGATGATAGAGCAGGTCGTCGCGGCGGGTGCCGGATTTGAGCACATGCAGGGCGGGGAAGATGCGCCGCTCGGAGATCTCGCGATCCAGGGTGGCCTCCATGTTTCCGGTGCCTTTGAACTCCTCAAAGATGAGCTCGTCCATGCGGCTCTCGGTCTCGACAAGGGCGGAGGCGATGATGGTGAGGCTGCCGCCCTCCTCGACGTTGCGCGCGGCGCCGAAGAATTTCTTCGGCCTGGCCAGCGCCTTGGAGTCCATGCCGCCGGACATGGTGCGGCCCTTGCCGCCGGCGTTGGCGTTGTAGCCGCGTGCGAGGCGTGTGAGGGAGTCGAGCAGGATGACGACGTCCTTTTTCTGCTCGACGAGGCGGCAGGCGCGCTCGCGGACGATCTCGGCGAGCTGGGCGTGGCGCTTGGGGCTTTCGTCAAAGGTGGAGCTGTAGATCTCGCAGCCGCTGACGGACTCCTCGAAGTCGGTGACCTCCTCGGGGCGCTCGTCGAGCAGGAGGATGATGAGGGTGACCTCCTTGTGGTTCTTGACGATGGATTTGGCGATGTCCTTGAGCAGCATCGTCTTGCCGGAGCGCGGGGAGGCGTTGATGAGGCCGCGCTGGCCTTTGCCGAGGGGCGCCACGAGATCAAGGATGCGCGCGGATGGAGGGGAGGTCTTCCCTGTCTCGAGGATGATCCGCTGGTTGGGGAACATGGCCGTGAGCTTGTCGAAATGCACGGGCGGCTCCCAGGTTTCGACGGGTATGCCGTCTATCTCCAGGATGCGGTCAATGGCCAGGTACTTGTCCCTGTCCTTGGGCGCGCGCGCAAAGCCGGTGATGCGGTTGCCGGGACGGAGCTGGAATTTGCGCACCAGGAACAGCGGGATGAAAACATCCTCGGGCAGCGGGGCGAAACTGTACTTCGGGTAACGTATCAGCCCGTAGTTGTCCGCTCCGATTTCGAGGATGCCGTCAACTTTGACGCGGGTGCGGTGGTCGGCCATCCAGGACAGCAGGTCGTAAATGAGCTGGTGCTTGGTGCGGCTGGCATTGAGCCGGAAGCCGACACTGGAGGCGAGCTCCTGCAGCGCGGACAACGGCATCTCCTGCGCGTCGTTGAGGGAGATTTCGACAGGGAATGGAGGCTCGGCGGCGGGGGACTGCTTCTCCACGGGAGACTGGCCGCCTCCCGGCTCTGCTGGAGCAGTTTCGGAAGGCTGCGGCTGCTCCGATGCCTCCGTGGCTTCGGCCGCTGGTTCTCCATCCACGGCGGGCGCCAATGTGCGGGGGGCCGCCTCCGAAGCGGTCCCGGCAGGTTCGGAGGGAACAAGCGGAGGTGGGGTGGTTTCGATGGGATTCATTCGTGCCGGATCTGTCTTGCCAGCGTCAGCGCCTGGGCTTCGAGGGCGGCGGGGCGGCCATCATTCCAGATGACCACGTCCGCCTTCTCCACTTTGGCTTCGATGGGCAACTGGGCGCTCAACATCTTTTCGATGATTGATTGGTCGAGACCCCGGGTTTCCATCAACCGCCTCACCTGGACCGCGCGGCTGGAAGCCACAACGATGACCAAGTCCGCTGATACTGTGGATTGAATCTCATAGTGCAAAGGCACCTCCGCAAGGAAAAGATTGACGCCAGCCACGCGCGCCTCCCGCCGCCGCTTTTCCAGGGAGGACAGGACACCGGGATGAAGCAGCGCTTCCAGGCTGGACCGGTGCGAGGGATCTGAGAAAACCAGCCCGCGCAGCCAGTCGCGATTAACCTTGTCTGCCCCAGCCTCCTGAATAACAGCCTCCGGGCCGAAGACCTCCAGGATGCTTTGCAGGGTTTCCGGCAAACTCATCAGCCGCCGGACCTCGGCGTCCGCCGAGAACACCTCCACCTTCTCCTCCACTGAGCGAAACAGCACATCCAGAAAAAAGGTCTTTCCGCAGCCCATTCCGCCGGTGATGACCCAGGTTTTCATGGTAAGTCAACGATTAAAAAAAACAGGCAGGCGTCCGGGGGGGGCGCCTGCCTGATCTGGTCAAACTATGAAATCAAAGACCTGTGACTGGCGGCAAAAGGTCGGTGCTAGGCCCTGAACCAATGCCTTCTGCGCCGCCTCCGCCAAGGTTGGTGTTGATGGGTTGCCCGGCAGGGTCAATGAGTTTGGCGGTCACGAAAATCATGAGATTCCGTTTAAAGTGGTCCTCGGCCTGAGATTTGAACATGCGGCCCACCCAGGGGAGATCACCAAGGAGAGGAATCTTGTCCTCGACATCCTGCACATCCTCACGAATCAAGCCACCCAGCACCACGGTTTGTCCATCCCAAACAGTGACCGCCGTGGTGACTTTGCGAGTGGAGAACACGGGCTGGTTGATGATGTTTTCGGTCAGGACTACTCCATTGCTCAGAATCGGGCTGCCGTAATTGATGAAGCCGTCGAATTCTGTCACTTCAGGCAGAAGATTGAGATCAATTGTATATCCGTCCGCTCCTACGGTGGGATCCACCTCCATGCGCACACCTACCGGGCGCATTTCAAAGGCCGTCGGGGTGGTAGGAGTAACCGGAATAGTGGTTGTGCCGCCGCCAAGAGCCCCAAGAGCACCACCACCACCAACGTTGGTCGGAACCTGGGGCGGGTCGAACTCGGTGGGATAGATGAACTCGCGAACGACTTCGATCGTGGCGCGCTGGCCGCCTTTGGTGGTCACGCTTGGAGCGCTCATCAAGTCCACACCTTTGCGCTGGGCAAGCGCGCGAATAACGACGCCGAACTGCGGATCTGTGAGGACACCCGCCAAACTGAACACACCTGGAGCTTCGGTGGCACCAATCTGGCCTCCGATTCCCTGCGCGATGGTGGCGTCAATCGCGTTTCCGGTGATAGCCCTGGATCCAGTGCGCAATCCTCGCGAAACGGGGGAAATTGCACGGCTGACAACGGCACCTGTCACAGGGTCGAAAGTGGTGAGCGGATTGAAAGTCACCGGATAATCCATGGTGTTGGTGTTAAGCCCGGAGTTGCCATCCGTACCGCCACCCGCCAGGACTTCGCCACCCCAGCCGCCGAGCAGCCAGTCAAATCCAAGTTCATCGGTGTTCTTCTGGGAAACTTCCACGAATTTGGAGGTGATGTAGATTTGCTTGGGCGCGTCTGTTTTGGACGCTTCGACAAACGCCTCGACAAGATCAAGGTTGGGCTGGGTGTTTTTGACGATCAACTGGGAAGTCACCGGATTGAACACGGCGGATGAGCCTTCAGGGAAAGGGATGCCCTGGGCCTTCAATATCTCAATCGCCGTCTTTCTTTGCAGCAGTCCCGAAGCTGGAGCAGCACCTGCATTACCAGCAGCAAAGGGGTCTGCGGAGGCGGCGGGAGCCGCGGCGGCGTCCGTGCCTCCGAGGCTCAGGAAGTCCGGCCTCACCTTGTAGATGCGCGTGTATTGATTGTCGCTGATGTCGGACACTGGCACGATGAGCACAGCGTAGGGCTCCACTTTGTATTTCATGCCGGCCAGTTCTGTGACATACCGCAGCGCTTCAACCATGGGCACATCACGCAGATCCAGGCTGATGGAAGCGGTGATCGGAGCGTCACCAGCTTTCAAGATGATGTTCACACCCTTTTTGGTCGGATCAGTCTCAGCAACATCAATATCCTTGCTTTTGACTCGAAGGAACTCCACTGCCTCCTCAATGCTGGCGCCCGCAAATTGAACAGAAGGGAAGATCAACTGCTGCATTTTGCGTGTGAGATGTACCGTGGGCTCCTCTCCCCCGGTCTGCAGGCTGTCAATTCTGAGGCCGCGAACCGGCGGCTTGTGCTCCCATGCCTCATTAACCATGTTCAGCATGCGAGAGCGCTGATGATCGCGGGAGGCGTCAAAATACTGCGCGCGCTTTTGCTCGACAGCCTCCATGCCTCGTCGTGCGGCGATATTGTAAGGGTCGATTCTGAGCACGTCCTCATACTGCTCAAGGGCGTCGTCATAGTTGCCGATTTCCATCGAACTGTTGGCAAGGGTCAACTGCTGCGTGACTTTGGACACATTCTCCACATGCTGCGGGGTCAGCGCGGGAGGCCAGCGATCAGGGTCATTCATCTGCTTGGCAAAAAGCGCGGCGGCCTTGTGGCCGGGGACTGCCAGTTGCGCTTCTTCGAGCAATTTTCGGGAGGCGGCGTAATCGCCCACTTTTGCCTTCTCACGCGCGACAACCACCGCGCAGTCCGCGAACTTCAAATTTGCCAGGTCACGCCAATCTTGGATGAACGGAGCGTTTGGAAGCTGGTCCAGCGTGTCCTTCGCGGAGCGGTACTGGGCCAGGGCATCCTCATATTTGCCCTGGGCAAAGAGTTCATCGCCTTTTGCCATCGCCTGTCTGGCATCTTCGATGCGGGCTGCGCGGCGCGCGATCTCGCGCTCTGCGATTCCTGGAACTCCAAGTCCGCCTTCCCCGGCTTGTCCGGTGACTGCGGAGCAGGCGGCGGCGAGCGCGACCAGGAGGGCGATTTGTGGCTTTTTGATTCGGGAGGGATGCGTCATAGAAGGAGCGATTTAACGGAATTTGCGTTGAGCGGCGTGTCTTTATCAGGTTTTTCGCCTTTTTGGCGAGATGTTTTTTTCAGATTTTTGGAAAAAATTCAGGCCTTGCGGATTGTGATGGGTTTGCTGCCTTCCTCGACCGGCTGGATCACCGCGTGATCCTCCTCGACCTCAAGCAGACGGAAGGTCTGGCCGATGCCGGGTATCTGGAAAGTCTCGCCCTTCTTGGCCACGCGCGTCTGGCGCTTGCCGAGCAGGAACTCAAACTCGGCCTCGTATTCGGCGAGGTTGGTGTCGGTGCCCTTTGCGACGACAAACTCTTTATTGGTGGCCTTGTCGAGCACGGTAAGCTCTGAGACATCCTTCTCGCCAACAGAAGGGTCGGGAATTGTTTTTTTGTCAAACTTGATGACCCGGAATCTCTCAGAACCTCTTTCAAAGCCGAAGTCCGCTCCGACGGAGACAAACCTGCTGACTGGACGGTCCGGCGCGGGAAGGACTCTCTGCACCTGGAAGGGGTCAGAGGTGCTGTTCAGGCGGATGATGTAGTCGTGGGTGATGCGTCGGGCGAGAAAGAGCTTGTCGGTGACAGGCGGGTGGCTGCCGGAGTCCTTGGGGTTGGTCTTGGCATTGAACTCCTCCAAATTCGAAAATCCGTCCTCGTCAGCATCCAGATCGCCAAAGTTGGCGAACAAGTAGTTCGGCAGATCATTTGCGACGATGAAGGAGTTCGGCATCGGCGGGCGCAACTGCACCTCCTCGGTCATGAGGTCTATCAACTGGTCGCCCTTGAGCACAAGCCGGACGGATTTGTTGAGCGGCACGGGCTTGCCTTTGATGACCGGCGACACCCAGGAGACTTTTTCCACCAGACGCTGGATGGTGGCTTTGACAATTTCCGTCGGCGGCTGTCCGGGATCGTTTTTGGAGGACGCCTGAAGACGTGTCAGCCGTTCTTCGAACTGCTGGCTCTGCCAGACCAGGAACCCGGCAATGCCCACCGCGACGAGGGCGCAAACGCCAAGAAGCACTTTCTCGTAATTTCCGTTCTTCTTCTGCATAAAATCAAAATGATGTGTCTGTTATCTGGCGCGCGGTCGCCGCGTCAGCGGCCGGGGGCGGCGGAGGCGGTTGTTTGAAAGCTGATGATGTCTATCTCCAGATAGGCTTTGAGCGCCTCCTTGCCGAGCACGTCCACCGCATCCTGGTTCATCGGCTGCACAGCGGCGATTGTGTCGTCCTTTTCGGGCGGATTGGCGCCGCCCGGCGCAGGCACGGGGGGGGCGACGGCAATGAGAGCAGCGTTGTCGGCGGCTTCCGTGCCTTCCGGCGGAGTGATTGTATGAAGCCCGACGTCGGCGCGAAGCGGGCCTTCCTTTCTTTCATTCTCGATCCTCACGAGTCGGACCACGGTGAAGTAGGGCATCTCGGAAGGGCTGGCGAGTTTGCTCAAGAGGATCTGCAGCGCGGCTTGATCCGTGGTGATCACCGCAGTCACCGTCTGCCTCTTCACCAACTGCGGCGCGGCGGGCGCCGGCTGGCCGCCTTTGCTTTTGGGGGCGGGCGCGGAGCTCTTTTCGGAGGGGAGGTCCGAACGGCTGATCATGTCGAGCTGGGCCACGCCGGATTGAACCATGCTTTTCACGATGGACTCGACAGCGTCGAGGTAGCCGGACAGCTCGGTGGCCTCATCATTGGATTTGGGCAGCTCTGAATTGTAGCGGTCAAAGGCCAGGTTGAACTCGGCGGGCAGGGCCATGCGCCCGGCGGCCAGGTTGCGCACCTCGGCGATGCGGGTTTTGAGCTTGGCCTGGAAACCCGTGTCTGAGATCGCCTCCGGCTTCACATCGCCCTGGAGGCGTGTGAGCACGGTGCTCAGCTTTCCAGCCTCCGTGGTCAGCTCGCCCACCAGGCCTTTTTTCAACTCCAGGTTCTGGGGCGTGGGGGCCAGCACGGCGCTGTTGAGGCCCTGGATGCCGCGGTTGAGGTTGTCGAACTGCTCCAGCGCGGAGCTGTGCTCCTGCCAGGATTGGAACATCATGAAGCCAAGCCCGGCGGCGCCGGCCGCGGACAGGCCCATGATGGCCGCGGGCACTTTGTTTTGTTGAATCCAGCTCATCAGTTTTGGAATTGCATGGGCTGCTGGAGGGGCAGCTTGATGTTGAACTTGTAGGCGTAGCGGTCCTCCTCGACCCCGCTCTCGGCGCTGACGTACTCGGCGCGCTTCTCCTCGAACTTGTCCGCCGCGAACCAGCCCGACTTGGCGAGCGCGCCGGCGTAGCGGTAGACGATCTGCTCGCCCTCCTCGTTTTTGCGGTAGAGGCCCTGGAGCTGCAGCTCGTACACCGGCTGCCCGGCCGCCCCGGACTTCGAGGAGGACGAACTTTGCTCCTGGCCGAACAACGCCGGTGTGATGGGTTTGCCGTCCTTGAGCAGCTCGACCGTGGTGAGCCAGATGAGGTCGTTGTCGAACCTGCTGTTCATCTCGGTCAGCAGCCTCACCCAATAGGAGCGGTCGCCCACGGCTTTGATGAGCGGGTCCGTCAAGGCCAGGGTCTGCGCGAGCTGGCCGTCCAGCGCGCGGATCTGGCTGGCCAGGCCCGTCAATGCGGCGCTCTCCTGCTGCATGCCGGCGAGCTTCTCCTGGGTCACGCGGGCGGTGTTTTTGAAATACATGATGCCCGCGCCGAGGCCGGCCCAGAGGCAAAGCCCTGCCATCACCAGCGCGGGGGCGCGGCGCGCGGCGTCACGCGCGCTGGCGACGACGTCCGGGACCAGCTCCACCTCGCTCGGGCAGGAGCCGCCGCGCAAGGCCAGGCCGACCAGCTCGCCCATGAAGGCGGAATCGGCGGAGGCGGCGTCCGCGCCGACGGAGCGGTCGAGCTGCACGCCGCGCAGCGGATTGAGAATCTCGACGGGCAGCTTGAGCTTCTCCTCCAGAAACAGTGCCATGTTGCCCAGCAGCGCGCCGCCGCCGCAGATGAACACGCGCTGGGGGGCCGCGCCACCCTGCTGGGTGCGGTAGAAGTTGATGGTGCGCATCACCTCCCCGTGCAGGCGGGTGGCGGCGTTGCGGATGACCTTGGAGAGCGCGGCGATCTCCGGGTCCTCATGCTCCATGACCGCGCCCCCCTGGGCGACGAATCCGTTCGCCACCTTCTGCCGTTCAGCCTCGGCAAAGCCAATGCCGAACTCCTTGGCGACGGCCGCGGTGATGGAGGCTCCGCCGACCAGGACGTTGCGCGTGAAAAATTTCCCATCCTCCACGAACACCATGTTCGTGGAGCGCGCGCCCAGGTCTATGATCACGCACGGCTCGTCCACGTCAGGGTAGCTGTGGCGGAACGCGTTGAACAAGGCCAGCGGCGCCAGGTCCACCAGCGCGGTCCTCATCCCGGCCGCGGCCACCTGGTCGTTGATCTCGTTGAGGGTCTCCGACTTCATCGCCACCAGGATGACCTCCGTCTCGCCGCCGCCATCGGAGACGATCTCGTAATCCCAGGTGACCTCGTTGATCGGGAACGGCACGTTTTGCTTGGCCTCGAACTCGACGATCTGCGCCACGCGGTCCTTCTGCACCGGGGGCAGCTTGACAAAGCGCGAGAACACCGTGTGCCCCGCCACCGCGTAGTGCACCGCCGCCCCCTTGAGCCGCAGCTTCGACGCCAGCTCCTGGACGCCGAGCCGGATCTGGGGAAGCCGCGAGGCATCCACCGTCGGGTCCCCGGACATTTCCTCAATGGCGTATTTTTTGAGGACCAAATCGCCGCCGACTCTGCTGAACACCGCCCCGGACAACCTTTGGGAGCCGAGATTCAGGACTGCTATGCTTTTGCTGTCTGCCATGTGGATTGTTGAATGAACCTGCCATTGCGCCGCCCGTCAAGAGCCGCGGTTACTGCTTCTTGGCGGAGACATCGTAGTCACCCCAGAGAATGGAAAACGGCGTCTCCTGCTTCATGAGCAGCGCCCCGTCGTTGATGTTGAGCGAGTCCGTCTTCTCCCACCACGGGCTGCTGCCCAGGCTGGAGTCACCGGCCACGCGCTGGCCGCCGACGAGGATCTCGTAGCCCCAGCCCTGCACGTCCGACGCCGCGGTGAAGTTGTCCTTCTGCAGCACGCGCCTCAGCGTGGCGGGCGACGCGAAGGCCAGCGCGTGGCAGGTCGTGGCCGCGGGGATGTCCACATAGTTGAACGAGCCTTTGAGCACCTCCCGCTTGCCGTCCTTCGTCGTCGCGTTCATCGCCAGATAATAGTTCACCGTCATCGAGTCCAGGCTGCCGCTGCGCCCGCCCTCGGACTGCGGCACCCGGATGTCGAACTCCAGGTCTATCTCCAGCCACGACTTCGGGCGCCAGCGCTTCTCCCCCACGTTGCCGGCCTGGAACTGCGGCGTCTCGATCGCCGAGATTTTCAGCTTCTTGGCGTCCACTTTCACCGCGGGGGCCGCTGTCTGGCCGTGCGTCATCAGCGCCGGCGCGATCAGCGCCGCCGCCAGGGCTGGGAGGAGTCGTTTCATGTGCATGGAGGGAGGTTGAGGGTTGGCCCGTGTCCGCCGCCGTTTCATCCGGCGGCTGACAGGATTATTTTTCGTTTTATCCGCAAAGCCGCGCGCCCGGCAAGATGTGATTTCAAAAAAGTGGAAATTCTTTTCCACCGACGCCGGCCCCGCGCGGGCGAGATTTTTCACAAATCCAGGTTGCCCAGCCTTTTCGTACTTGGATACTGCGCATCATGGCCCCCCCCGTCCCGTACCTCCCCGGCAAAGAACCCCACCCCCGCGAGCACCGCCTCATCTTCAAAAACGTGGACCGCGCCGGCTGGGACCCCTCCATTGACTGCTACCTCGCCGACGGCGGTTACGAGCAGCTCAAGAAAGCCCTCGCCATGGAAAAGAGCGCCATCATTGGCGAGGTCAAAGCCAGCGGCCTGCGCGGGCGCGGCGGCGCGGGCTTCCCCACCGGCGTCAAGTGGGGCTTCATCCCGCCCGCGAACACCAAGCCCGTCTATCTCATCTGCAACGCCGACGAGTCCGAGCCCGGCACCTTCAAGGACCGCTACATCATCCACCAGGACCCCCACCAGCTCATCGAAGGCATGGCCATCTCCTGCTACGCCGTCGGGGCCAAACTCGCCTACATCTACATCCGCGAGGAGTTCCCCGAAGGGGCGAAGATCCTGGAGAAAGCCATCGCCGAAGCGCGCGCCAGGGGCTTCCTCGGCGCCAACATCCTCGGCAGCGGCTTCGACTGCGAGATCCACGTCCACCGCGGCGCCGGCGCCTACATCTGCGGGGAGGAGACCGGGTTGATCGAGTCCCTCGAAGGCAAGCGCCCCTACCCGCGCATCAAGCCCCCGTATTTCCCCGCCGCGCTCGGGCTCTACATGTGCCCCACCATTGTGAACAATGTGGAGAGCCTCTGCCACGTGAAGCACATCCTCCAGATGGGCGGCGCCGAATACGCCAAGCTCGGCACCCCCAACAACACCGGCACCCGCATTCTCTGCGTCAGCGGCGACGTGCAAAAGCCCGGCTACTACGAGGTGGAGGTGGGCAAGGTCACCATGGGCGAGGTCATCGAAGATCTCTGCGGCGGGCTGAAGCCCGGGCGCAAGCTCAAGTCCATCATCCCCGGCGGCTCCTCCGCCAAAGTCCTGCGCGCTGGCGACCGCTACAAGCTCAAGGACGGGCGCGAGCTCGGCATCATGGACATCCCCATGGACTTCGACACCATGGCCGCCTGCGGCAGCATGGCCGGCAGCGGCGGCGTCATCATCATGGACGACAGCCGCAGCATGAGCTGGGTCATCAACAACCTCAACGCCTTTTACGCCCACGAGAGCTGCGGCCAATGCACCCCCTGCCGCGAGGGCAGCCTGTGGATGAAAAAGATCAGCGACCGCATCGTCGCCGGCACCGCCAGCCCGGACGACGTGGACACCCTGGAGACCGTGGCCAACCAGATCGAAGGCAAGACCATCTGCGCCTTCGGCGAAGCCTGCTCCTGGCCCACCCAGAGCTTCATCCAAAAGTTCCGCGACGAGCTCAAGGCAGACTGCAAGCCCGAGCTCGCCGGTAAGCCCGTCGCCGGGGAAGCCCTCCTCGCCGCCTCCGGCCTGGCCGCGCGGTGAGCGCGCTCGACAGCCCGCGCAGACGGGGCATGATGATCCTCCTTGAATGAGCCTTCCCACCTCCAACTCGAGCTCGACTTCCGCACCGGTCGTCCCACAGCCATCGCCCGTGGAGACATCACCGCGGCAAAGCGCCAGGCTTGCTCCGGCATTAACCGTGAGCGAACTCGCGGCATCAAGGAAGCGGCTCGACCAGCTCCATCCGGGGAACCGCTTTCGGTTGATGGCTGGCATGCCCTTGTTGCCGCAAGAGCCGCCGAGTGGGGCGTGCCGTTGATCCCCCTCCAGTCCTTGGGCGTCTTCTTTGACGCGGAGGGCTTCATCACCTCGCAAACCCTGCGCCGCCTGGGCTGGGGAGCCGAAGCCATCGCCTGGGCTGACGATGAAAACCGCTGCGTTTACAAGCTCTTCGAAGTCCGCCCCAACAGCGCGCTGGGCAAAAAGCTCCGCCTGCAAAGGGAGCCCGACGGCTTTCACATGACTCATGCGGACGCCAGCCTGGATGACACGCTGGAAAAGCTCTGCGTGCTCCACGACGCGGGCGCCTGCCCCACTGAAATCATCGGCCTGGCGGAGAGCGGTGATTTCCTCATCGTCAAACAACCCCTTTGCCTCCCCTCGCCAGACTTCATCGCGGACCGCAAATCCGCCGCCGAAAAAGTCCACGCCGTGGTGCCGCGCCGCTCCATTGGCCGGGAGGTCAGAGTCTTCTGGCTCAACGACCAGCCATGGTGCCTTGGAGACCTGCATGAAAACAACATCATGCGCGAGCCGGACGGCGCCCCCACCATCATTGACGCGCTCATCTGCCCGCTCCCACCTGTCTTCATCAAGCAGGAGTCCTTCCTGCAATCCGCCGTCAAACGCGCCCAGGACCTGCGCGCGGGCAGAGCCCCCGAATCCGACGACCCCTTTGCCGGCGTCTGTGACGATGATTTATAGCCTTCGGCCTGGCCGCGCGGTGAGAGGCCGCCCCCGCGCCAAGGCTCATTCGCCGGAGGCGCACGCCTTGAGCGCCAGCACGGCGAAGACGGTGGCGGTGTCGCTGATGAAGTGCTGCGGCACGCCGTTGAGCGAGCGGGTGAACCAGCGGCCGGACTCGCGCTGGTTTGCGCCGAGCCATTTCACGCCGCGCTGGAGCGCCGCATGGCCCGCGGGCAGTCCCGCCTCGCGCAGCACGAAGACCACCAGGCCGGTGCCGTAGCCGTCGCTCGGCGCGTCGGGGTTGGATTTCCCCCCCTCGCGGCCTGTCCATTCCGGGCCGAGGGATTCCATGCTCCAGCCGCCATCCACGCGCTGGAGGGCGAGCAGGTCGCGGATGATGACCTGCTTTTCCTCATCGCTGAGCAGCCCGTCGAGCCGCACTGCGGCCCAGAGCAGCCAGGCGCGGTGATGCAGGTTGGGCGCGGGCGTCTTTTTCAAGTATGCGCGCATCTTGTCCACACCGGCCTTCGCGGCATCGCTCCGCGCGTAGTTTTCGGGCGCATGCCCCACGCCGACGGCGGCCAGCACGGCTCCGTAATAATCATCCACCTCGAACGGCGGCCAGCCGCACTTCGGCCAGTTCCACGCGCCGTCTTTGCGCTGGAGCGCCCACATGCGGTCGAGCGCCTGGCGCGTCACGGGATGCAGCCTGCCGGTGGACTGCGCATCGTGCATCGCCAGCGCCGCCGCAGTGCCGACGATCTCGCGGTGCTGGTGCTTTTTCACCTGCTCATCGGCGTCCCAGTTCGTGATGCGGCCCTCGAAAAAGGCACGCACCTCCGCCAGCGAGTCCGTCGGCGCTTCCTTCATCAACAACGCGCGCGAACTCACATACGGCCAGCCCGTGTGGCAGGAGCCGCACTTGTTCTTCCGCACCCAGGCCAGCGCCGTGCCATCCAGCGACTCCGCGGCCTTCGCGAGCGAGAGATCCCCCCGCAGCGGCTCGTCTGGCGATCCCTGGGGAAAGGCTGCCTTTGGCGTCTCTGCGGGCGTCGTTTCCCGCGCCTTGCCACCCGGCGCGAGCATCAGGAAAACGGCGGCAAGGCTGAGTGTGAGGCGGTCCATTGGGCAATGCATGGCGTCCATGCTGAACGGCAGGCGGAGCGCCAACTTGCGCCGCGTGATCGCGGCCCCGGGCGGACGCGCCTGAAAACAATCGCACTCGGCGTTTGCCCTCGGGGCGGCGGGTGTTAGCTTTGCGGCCCGCGCGCATCCGGCGCGGCTTTTTTTACCCCTATGCAATGGCTCACCCAACTCGGTTTCATCGGCGAGACGCTCTATTTCCTGATCCTCATCTTCGAGGTGCTGATGGTCTTCAACCTGATGATCCTGGTGCATGAGTGGGGCCATTTCCTGGCGGCGCGCTGGCGCGGGCTGAAGGTGGAGGCGTTTTACATCTGGTTCGGCAAGCCGCTGTGGCGGAAGACGATCAACGGCGTGGAATACGGCCTGGGCAGCATCCCGGCGGGCGGTTTTGTGAAGCTGCCGCAGATGGCGCCGATGGACGCCATCGAGGGCGAGTCCACCAGCGGCGAGCCGCTGCCGCCGATCAAGCCGCTGGACAAGATCATCGTGGCCTTCGCGGGGCCGCTGTTCAGCTTCGGGCTGGCCTGCCTTTTCGCCCTGCTGGTGTCCTGGCTGGGCAAGCCCCAGACGGAGCCGGTGGTGACGACGACGATCGGCCATGTGGAGGAGGACAGCCCGGCGGCGAAGGCGGGGCTGCTGCCTGGGGATGTGGTGCGCCGGATTGACGGCGCGGAAATCCGCCGCTTCGAGGGCATGGTGGACAGCATCCGCTGGGCCGTCATCGCCAGCGAGGGCAAGGAGATCGTGTTCGAGGTGGAGCGCCCCGGCGAGGGCATGAAGACGATCCCTGTGGAGGCGGACTGGCAGGAGCAGGAGCCGACGGCATGGTGGCAGGGCATTTTCAAACGCCCGCCGCTGCGCGAGGTGGGCATCATGGGCAAGGAGACGCCGATGGTGGACGCGGTGACGCCGCACAGCCCGGCGGATGACGCGGGCCTGAAGCCGCTGGACGAGCTGCTGACGGTGGACGGCCAGGTGCTCTACAGCAAGACCCAATTCATGAATTACTTGGAGGACAAAAAGGACCGGCCCATCAAGGTGACGATCCGCCGCAAGGGCGCGGAGATGGAACTGGAGCTGACGCCGCGTGTGCCGGACAAGTGGGAATCCGAGGAAAAGCCGCGCGTCATGATTGGCATCGTTTTTCATCCGACGGGGGAGCGGAAGCTGGCCTATCCCGGCGTCTATGAGCAGGTGTCGGATGCCTCGCGGGCAATGTTCAGCATGATCACGAAGCTGTTCACGCCCGCCTCGGACATCAGCCCCGGCCACATGAGCGGGCCCATCGGCATCGGGCGCGTGTATTACAATCTGCTGCAGGACCCCGCCGCTCTTCTCCAGGTGCTGTGGTTCAGCGTGGTGCTGAACATCAACCTCGCCATCCTCAACATGCTCCCCTTCCCCGTGCTGGACGGCGGCCACATCACCATGGCCATCGGCGAGACCATCCGGCGCAAGCCGCTGCACTCGCGCGCGCTGGAGTATGTGCAGACGGCGTGCGCGCTGCTGCTCTTCAGCTTCGTCATCTTCGTCACGCTCAAGGACGCGGGGGATCTTTTCCTTGGCAAGCGGGGTGACGGCAAGGGCACGAAGAAGGAGGACATCGGCTGGCTGCCGAAGGACCAGCGCGGCAAGCCCGCGGCGGAGGCGAAGTGAGGCGGGCGGCTTTGTCCGGCATGAAAAACCGCCCTCTTGCCGCGTAGGTTTGCATCATGCTTCGGAAAACCCTCCTCCTCTGCTGCATCGCCACGGCCAGTCTCGCCGCGGAGCCTTTGAGCTTCGTGCGGGACATCCAGCCTATTTTGACGAAGGCCGGCTGCAATGCGGGCGCTTGCCATGCGAAGGCGATCACCGGCCAGCGCGGCTTTCGCCTCAGCGTGCTCGGTTTTGAGCCGGAGGAGGACTACGAGGCCATCGTGAAGCAGGGCAAAGGCCGCCGCGTGTTCCCACCGGCACCGGAGGAAAGCCTGCTCATCACCAAAGGAGCCGCCATTGTGCCACACACCGGTGGCAAGCACCTCGAACCGGGCTCCGAGTTTTATCAGACACTCGTGCGCTGGATCGCCGAGGGCATGCCTTACACGCAGTCGAACGAGCCCGTGCTCAATGCGATCGCAGTCGAGCCCTCGCGCATCACCTTGAAGCCAAAAGCAGCGCAGCAACTCAAAGTCACCGCTCGCTACTCCGATGGCAGCAGCCGCGATGTGACGAAGCTCGCGCTGTTTGAAGCCAACGACACCGCCATGGCCTCCGCGACCGACAGCGGGCTCGTGAACACGCTCGACCTGCCAGGCAATGTCGCCGTGATGGTGCGCTTCGGCGGCAAAGTGAGCGTGTGCAGTGTCTTGATCCCGCTCGGTGCACCGGTCGAGTCGCTGCCTCCTGCCAAAAACTTCATCGACCAGCTCATCTTTGCCAACTTGAAGCAGATCGGCATCCCACCCTCGCCGATCTGCGACGACAGCACCTTCCTGCGCCGCGTCTCGCTCGACATCGGCGGACGTTTGCCGACCATGGAAGAAACCAAGGCATTCCCCGCCGACAAAGCGCCCGACAAACGCGACCGCGCCATCGAGGCGCTCATCAACTCGCCCGACTACGCCGACTACTTCGCGAACAAATGGACCGCGCTGCTCAAAAACCAGCGCACCGAGGCCGCCGACATCACCGCGAACTTCGCCTTCCACGCCTGGATGCGCGACAATCTGCTCGCGAACACGCCTTACGATCAACTCGTCCGCCAAATCCTCGCCAGCACCGGCACCATCGTTTCAAACCCACCTGTCGCCTGGTATAAACGCGTCAAAGAACCCACCACGCAGGTCGAGGATGTCGCGCAGCTCTTCCTCGGCGTGCGCATGCAGTGTGCGCAGTGCCATCACCATCCCTTCGAGCGATGGACGCAGGCCGAGTACTATCACATGGCCGCCTTCTTCAGCCAGATCGGCCGCAAACCCACCGCCATCGCCGGTGAGGACCTCATCTTCCACAAGCGCGGCACCGCGCAGACCGAGCATCGCAAAACACGCGTCATGCTGAAGCCCGCCGGCCTCGGCGAGCCACCGCTCGACATCGCGCCCGATGACGATCCGCGCCTCGCGCTCGCCGATTGGATGGCGCAGAAGAAAAACCCGTTCTTCGCCAAAGCGCTCGTGAACCGCTACTGGAAGCACTTCTTCAAACGCGGCCTCATCGAACCCGAGGACGACCTCCGCGACACCAATCCGCCGACGAATCCCGAACTGCTCGACGCTTTGGCAAAACACTTCACCGACCACAACTTCGACCTCAAATCCATCGTCCGCGTCATCGCGCAGAGCCACACCTACCAGCTCAGCGCCATGCCGAACGAGCACAACGCCATCGACCGCCAGGCATTCTCCCACTTTTACCCGAAACGCCTCACCGCCGAGGTCCTGCTCGACAGCATCGACATGGTCACCGCGTCCAAAACCGACTTCGCCGACCTCCCTCCCGGCACCCGCGCCATCTCACTGCCCGACAACAGCTACACCCGCGCCTCGCCGTTTTTGAAAGTCTTCGGCCGACCCGACAACACCAGCGTCTGCGAATGCGAACGCGTCTCCTCTGCCAGCCTCGCGCAAAGCCTGCACCTCATGAACGCGAGCGACGTGAAAGCCAAGCTCACCGCCGCTGGTGGCCGCGCCGAGCAGCTCACCAAAGCCGAGCTACCCGAGCCCAAACGCATCCGCGAACTCTACCTCGCCGCCTTCTCCCGCGAACCCACCGCCGACGAAGTCCAAATCGCCGAAACCCACCTCCTCAAGCCCCGCATCGACGCCACCGGCAAGCCCCTCGACTCCCAACGCGCCAAACGCAACGGCTACGAAGACCTGCTGTGGGCGCTGCTGAACACGAAGGAGTTCTTGTTTAATCATTGAGGTGCCATGAGCAGCCGGAGATCGAATCAGATTGGGGTGCTCTTATCCGCATGGGTGGTGCTTTGTTGCGCCATGCCTGGATGCCACCGGGACAGCGCACCCGCACAGATTGACCTGAAAATCATTCATCCTGATTTCCCCAAGCCGGTTTTCATTTCAGCGCCCTGGAACTGCACTCTGCCAAACTTTGAGCCGCTGCGGTTTCCCCCGCAAAAGGAGTTCACAGCTCCCGCGGATGCGGAAATTCTTTCTCTCCACAAACCTGTCACCTCGTCCAGATCACCTTCAAAAGGACAAAATGAATGGATCACTGACGGTGATGCTTTTTGCGGAGGAAATGGCGAGTATGCCGTTTTCTTCGAGAATCTGCCGTGCTGGGTTCAGATTGATCTCGGCTCAGAACGCCGAATAGATCACGTCTGGCTCTGGCATGATCAAGGAGCGTTGTTCCGCAGGGCGACCCCCGAAGTCTTCGAAGATGTCATCGTGCAGCTCTCGAACGACGTGGATTTTGGATCTGGCGTAACCACGCTGTTCAATTCCGACGACGACGGCTCCTGCGGCCAGGGCAAAGGCACTGATCCGACCTACATGGAGACCAATCATGGCCGTGGAGTGCCCGCAAAGGGCCAAACAGCTCGATATGTCCGTATCTGGGGCGGCAAAGCCTATTCCGGCGGCCCCTGTCGCTTCACCGAGGTGACGGTGTGGGGCCGGTGATGCGGGCCCATGCCGAAGAAAAGGTTTTGGCTGCCACTTGTGACGCTATAGCTTTCGTCATGCGTGCCCACACCAGCAAAGACCGGATCGACCAGCTCATGCGCCAGATGGGCGCGGCGGTGAAGTCGGAAGGTCGTGTGTATTTCACCGGTGGAGTCACGGCCGTGCTGATGGGCTGGCGTGAAACGACCATTGATGTGGACTTGAAGGCCGAGCCGGAGCCGCGGGGCTTCTTTGAGTGCCTGCCACGGCTCAAAGACGAACTCGACATCAACATCGAACTCGCCGCTCCCGATCAGTTCGTCCCTGAGTTGCCCGGCTGGCAGAATAGAAGCTGTTTCATTGCTCAACACGGCCAGCTTGGATTCTACCACTACGATTTCTACGGGCAGGCACTCTCCAAGCTGGAGCGCGGTCATCCGCGTGATCATCACGATGTCCAATGCATGAGGCGGGATGGTCTGGTGAAGGGTGAGAGGCTCCGCGAACTGTTTGAGAGCGTCGAAGATCAGTTGATCCGCTACCCTGCCATCAATCCAATTCAGCTTCGGGCCGCCGTGATGGACTTTGCGCCGAAGTGACCTAACCTTTGCCATGCTCGACCTCCACGACCTCCCCGCTGCGGACATGATCCGCGAAGGCCTCGCCGATCTGGCGGCGCGCCGTGAGAGTGTGGCGTCGTATCTCGTGCAGATCGGCAGCCTCAAAATGCGGCGATGCGGCATCGAAGTGGCCGTTTCGGCCGAGGATGCGCTCGACGCCGATCATCGACTCTATGCTCTGCTGGGGCGCGAGCACGGTAACGATGCCCACAGGCACTACAATTCGCTGCTGCGCGAACTCGTCAGTTTCGAGCGTGCGCTCGTCTCACGGCATGAACGCCTGCAAAAAGCGCGTTAAGCCTGCATGACCCGCCGCGACACTATCGCTCTCACTTTGGCTGCGCTCACAACACCGGCGCGTGCCAGCAACTCCGCCATGCAAAACGCCTTTCAGCTCATCCAGACGCAAATCGACAACGGAACGCTGCATCACGCTGTGCTGCATGTGCAAAAAGGCTCCGAACTGACGATGAAGGCCTTTGGCAAAGCTAAGCCCGATTCGATGTTCCTACTCGGCTCGATCACAAAACCGCTCACGGCGGCTGCGGTGATGGTTTTAGTGGATCGGGGCGAGGTGAAGCTCTCCGACACGGCTGTGAAGTACCTGCCGGAGTTCAACGAAGGCGCTCGAAAAGAAATCACCATTGAGCAACTGCTCACGCACACCTCCGGCCTGCCGGACCAGCTTGAGGATAACAACGCGCTGCGGGCACGCCACGCACCGCTGGCGGAGTTTGTGAAGGGTGCGGTGCACACGCCGCTGCTCTTTGCGCCGGGCGCGCAATATCATTATCAAAGCATGGGCATCCTCCTCGCGGCTGAAATCGTCGAGCGAGTCACCAAGACGCCGCTGCCGAAGTTTTTGCAGGAGCATGTTTTCGCGCCGCTGGGCATGAAACGCACCGTTTTGGGCCTCGGAGCCTTCTCCAAGACCGACATGGTGCCGATGCAAACCGAGCACGCCGCTCCCGATGCAGGCGGCGGTGATCCAAACGCCCGCGCGTGGGACTGGAACAGCGATTACTGGCGAAACCTTGCCGCGCCGTGGGGCGGCGCTCACAGCACTGCGGCGGACATCGCCACATTTCTACGCAGCTTCATGCATCCTGATGGCAAAGCAGTGCGCGTGGCCACCGCACAGCTCATGATCACCGATTACACGCCCAAACTCGAAGCCCATCGCGGCATCGGCTTCATGGTCGGCCCTGCCGGTCTCGGCAAAGGTTGCTCCGCCCTCGCCTTCGGCCACAGTGGCTCCACGGGCACGCTGGCCTGGGCTGATCCAACGACAGACACGAGCTTTGCCTTGCTGACGTCGCTCCCAAAGAATGTCTCGGGCGCGCTGGTGCTGTATCCAGTCTCTGACATGATTTCGCCGCTTTGAGCAAGACTGCGGGACGCGCCAAGAACAGCCGGTTTCGTCGCGTAGTTTTGCGGTCATGTTTCCGCGACTCATCTGCCTCCTCTCCGTCTTTGCCGTCTCCGCGTTCGCACAGCAGGTCACGCTGCCGTTGCCGCGACTGCTCACGATCATGCCCATGGGCGGTCAGGCCGGGCAGAGTGTGGAGGTGACGATCACGGGTGAAAACATCGAGGACGTGACGGAGCTGGCCTTTTCCACACCGAAGATCACGGCGAAGCCGGTGGCGGGTGCGGTGAACAAGTTCACGGTGAGCATCGCGGCGGATGTGCCGGTGGGTGTTTACGATGCGCGGGTGATGTCGCGGCTCGGGGTGTCGTCGGCGCGCGCGTTTTCGGTGAACAAGCTGCCGGAGGTGGTGCGCACGAAGGCGAACAACACGCTCGAAACGGCGCTGCCGCTCACCGTCGGTTCGATCTGCAACGCAACGATGACGAAGCGTGCGGTGGATTTTTATTCGTTCCAGGGCGTGAAGGGGCAGGCGGTGGCGATTGATTGCGCGGCGGTCGGGATCGACTCGCGGCTCACGCCGGTGCTCATCCTCGCGGATGGCAAGGGCGCGGACCTCAAGGTGAACCGCACGGGCGGCATGATCGACTTCACGCCACCGGCCGATGGCAGCTACATCATCAAGGTGAGCGATCTGACGTATCAGGGCGGCGAGCGGCATTTCTATCGGCTCGCTTTGCAAAAGAGCCCCGCGGAGCCGCAATCGCAGACGCAAACGGTCAGCGCGATGTCCTGGCCGCCTGCCGGACTCGCGGCGACGGCTGCTGCAAAGGAAACCGAGCCGAACAACAAGGACGCGCAGAAGATTTCGTTGCCTTGCGACATCGGCGGCGCGTTTTTCCCGGCGGCGGATGTCGATACCTATGAGTTCACCGCGAAGAAGGGCGAGACTTGGTGGGTGGAGGTGGCGAGCGAGCGTCTGGGGCTGAACACGGACCCGTTTGTGCTCGTGCAGCAGGTGAAGGACGGCAAATTCACCGATGTGGCCGAGCTGTATGACATCGCGCCGCCGATGAAGGTCACGAGCAATGGCTACAGCTACGACGGTCCGCCTTACGATGCCGGTTCGCCGGATGTGCTCGGCAAATTCGAGGTCAAAGAGGATGGCACGTATCGTCTGCAGGTGCGCGATCTGTTTGGCGGCACGCGCAGCGATCCGCACAATGTGTATCGCTTGCTCGTGCGTCAGGCCGCGCCGGATTTTTCGCTCGCCGCGTGGGCGGTGCACATGACGCTACGCAATGGCGACCGCGCGTCGCTTTCCAAGCCGATGGCGCTGCGTCAGGGCGATGCGCGTGCGTTTGAGGTCGTCGTGCAGCGCCGTGATGGATTCGACGGCGAGATCGAGATCGGCATGGAAAACCTGCCGCCGGGTGTCAGTGCCGCCGGTTTGAAGATCGGCAAGGGCAAGACCTACGGCCACCTCATCCTCACTACCGATGAAAAAGCGCCGCGAGGTTTCTCGCTCGCGAAAATCACCGGCAAGGCCGTTATCAATGGCAAGGAAGTCACGCATCCCGTGCGTCTTGCGAGCATGGAATGGCCCGTAAAGGATGCGAAGGGCGAAATCCCCGCGCCGCGGCTCATGGCGGACATTCCGGTGTCCGTGACGGATTCCGAGCAAGCGCCGCTTTCGATCACGCTGGCCGAAAACAAGGTCTTCGAGGCCAAGGCGGGCGAGACGCTGAAAATCCCGCTTAAGCTCGCGTGGCGGAACGAGTTCAACGGCACCTCGATCAAGGTGAAGGCCTACGGTGAAGGATTCAGCGCCATGAAGGAGTTCGACATCCCGCTGAAGGCCGCCACGCATGAGCTGGCGCTGAATCTGGCCGAATTGAAGATCGCGCCGGGCGATTACACCTTCGCGCTGCAAAGCCTCGGCATCTGCAAATACCGCTACAACCCCGCCGCGGTGCCTTTAGCAGAAGCGGAGCAAAAGAAAGCTGAAGCCGCTCTCGCCGCCGCGGCCGCTGAAGCCAAAAAAATCGCCGCCACCGATGCGGAAGCCGCCAAGAAAGCCGCCGAGAAGCAAAAAGCCGCCGAAGCCGCGATGACGGCTGCGACGACGAAGATGAAGTCCGCCACCTCCGCCGCTGATCCAAAGGACACGGTCGAGATTCTCATCTCGCAGCCGATCCGCGTCAGCGTGAAGCCCGCAGCCGTCACCACCGCCGCCAAGTGATGAAACCCAGCGCCTTCCTCGTCCTCCTTTGCTGCCCGGCCATCGCATTGGCCGAGGAATTGGAGTTCTATCGTGATGTGTATCCCTTCCTGAAGGGCAACTGCATCTCGTGTCACAACAAGACGACGACGAAGGCGGATCTGAACATGGAGACGCCGGAACTCATGATCAAAGGCGGTGAGTCGGGGCCGTCGCTCATTCCGGGGAAAAGCGCGGAGAGCCTCGTCGTGCAGGCTTCACTGCACGCGAATGACATGGAGATGCCGCCGGCGAACAACAAATCCGGCGCGGTGAACCTCACGCCGGAGCAGATCGACACGCTGAAGCAATGGATCGACCAGGGCGCGAAAAGCACGAAGCCGCAGGAGCGCACGGTGGTGCTGCAGGCCTTCGCCGCGAGCGTGGATCCCATCTACTGCTTGGCGATTTCCAAAGATGGCCGCTATGCCGCTTGCGGACGTTCGAACCGCATCTTCGTGTATGATCTCGCCACGAGGCAGCTTGTCGCCCAGGTCGGCGATCCTGCGGAGAAAAATGGCTCGGCGCATCGCGCGCTGGTGCAGTCGCTGGCGTTCAGTCCTGACGGCACGCGGCTTGCCAGCGGCAGTTTTCGCGAGGTGAAGCTGTGGAAGCTTGATCTGCCAAAACCAGCGTCGAATGCTGTGAAAACGTCGTCTGCGCCAGCGAGCGCTGATTTGATCAAAAAACTCGCTGCCGCAGGCAAAGTGGTCGTTTTGAGCAGCGCACTGTCGGCGGACGGCAAACAAGTCGTCACCGGTTGTGATGACGGTTCCGTGCGTGTTTGGGATGTCGCATCGCTGAAGTCGCTCATCGAGTTGCGCGGCAGTGTCGCGACCGCGCAAAAGATGGCTCAGCTCGACTGGACCATCGCCGCGCAGACGCTGGAGCAGGCGTTTCAAAAGAGCGAGATCGCACGAATAGAAGCACAGGACAAGGCACTCGATGTGCTGCTGGGCAAAGCCAAGGATGCGATCACCACGATGACCAAGGTGCTACCGGAGAAGCAGAAGGCCGTGCCGCCGACCACTGAAGCCAAAACAGCCGCGCAGAAGGCCGTCGATGAACTGGCCGCGAAGCTCGCTGGGAAAAAAGACACCGCGCTCGAGAAGGAGCTCAAAACGGCACAGGACAAACTCATCACGGCGAAAATGACCGAAGTCTCGGCGCTCGCCGCCGTCTCTGCCGCAGAAAGCAACGTGAAGGATGCCGAGGATGACCTGAAGCGTATCACCGCCTCGAAAGCCGCCGATACCAAAGCCGTCGCCGCTGCGAACGCTGCCATCACCGCTGCAAAAACCGCACAGGACAAGGCCACCGCCGAGTTGGCGGCACTGAAGCAATCGCTGACCAAAACCACCGCCAAACCTGTTGCCGTGTCGTTCTCCACAGACGCGCAGCGCGTCGCCGCGATGTTTGAGGATGGAGTTCTCCGCGTGTGGGCCGCCGCCACGGGAACGCCGATTGAGGAAAGCGGCGCAAACGCCGCTGCGAGCACAACGATTACCGCCGCGCCTGACGGCACCTTTGTTGCCACCAAGGCGGTCACGCAGACGCTCGGCGCACTGCCGCGCTGGACTTTGGAGCGCAAGATCGACTCGAAGGGCCTTTTTGCCGATCGTGTGAACGCGGTGCGCTTCAGCCCAGATGGCAAAACGCTCGCCACGGCCGGCGGAGAGCTTTCGCGCAGCGGCGACATCCTTTTCATCGAAGCCGCGACCGGCAAGATCACGCAGACGTGGAAGGAAAAACACAGCGACTCGGTGTTGTGCCTCGATTTCTCACCCGATGGCAAAAAACTGGCCTCCGGTGCTGCTGACAAGATCGTGCGCGTCACCGAGGTCGCCACCGGGAAGCAATTGAACCTGTTGGAAGGTCACACGCATCATGTCACCGCCGTTGCATTCCGCAGCGATGGCCGCGTGCTCGCCAGCGCTGGCGCGGAAGGCACCGTGGTGACCTGGGACATGATCATCGGCGAGCGGAAGCGAAAGATCGAAGGCTGGACCAAGGAGGTCACCTCGCTGCAATTCATCGGCGCGACGAACCAGCTCATCACCTCCGCCGGCGACAACCGCGTCCGCATCGTGAACGACGAAGGCAACGAGATCCGCAACCTCCCCGACCTCCCCGACTACATGCAGGCCGCCGTCAGCACGCCGAACGGCACGACCCTCGTCGCCGGCGGCGAGGACAGCCTGCTGCGGATCTGGGACAGCACCGGCAAGGCGCTGGCTTCGTTTGGTGCGAAGTAACAGGGTCTTTCCAGTCTGTGTTCAGACGGACTGGCCAAGGAATCAGCCCAAGCCTCCGGGTTGACTCTGGAAATCTCATACCAAACCGATTCACTCATCGCAGCATGATGGCGGGCAGGCTGTAACGGGAGCATCATGGCACGAGGAGCCATCCAACTGGGGCGGCTGGCAGAAGACGCGCTGCATCTCAAAGAACTCGCAGCGAGCGATGCTGAGGCAGTGCGTGTCGTCATCCGCGACAACGCCGGGTTCCATCTGCGCGACGGCGACCCACGGCTCCCGGAGCGGGTGCGCATCGTGGCGCTGCCGCCCCACAGTCCGGAACGCAACCGCTGCGAGCATGCCTGGGACATGATCAAGGAAGAAGTGTCCAATCAATGCCACCGCAGCACCGACAAGCTGCGCGACGCGCTGCTGCCGGGCTTGCAACGCTTCAGGCAGGACGCTCAAGCCGTTCTCAGATGGGTTGGTCGCCCCTGGCTGCAGGATCAAGCAAACGCTTCGTGTCCGCGCCAAAATCCGATTGAATCGTCAGGATGGTATCAGCCCTTTGTTTCGCAAGCCGACCCTTGAAGACCCAGCGTTTCCTTCCGGCATTCATTGCCTGGGTCGCTCTGCTGAATCAGATGCCGCTCGCCCATTGAGCAGGATTCAATACCCGTCACGCCTCCGGCTTCTTGACCGCAGGATCCAGCTTTTGCAGCGCGTCATAAAGCGCGGGATCCTGCGGATGACCGTTGAAGAGGATGGCTCCATCCGGCGCCACGAGCACCATGCGCGGGATGCTTTCGATTTCGAGCAACTGTGTGAAGGGGCGCTCGCGCGGCTCGACGAGCCAGGGAAACTCGATGCCCTGCTCATCGCGGATTTTCTCGGCCACGGACTCGGCGTTCTCGTCGTCCTTGTTCATGCCCATGACCACGATGCCGTGCGGAGCGAGCTCGGCGGCTTTCTTTTTCAGCGCGGGCATGAGCTGCATGCACGGGCCGCACCAGGAGGCCCAGAAGTCAATGAGCAGCGCTTTTTTGCCGGCAAGCTGGTCCTTCAGCGTGGTGGCCTCGCCCGAGGACGTGGTGAGCACCAGGCCGAGGTCCATTTTCAGATTCGCCATCTTCGCCTCGCGGCGGGTTTTTTCCACGAGCTGGAAAAAGAGCTGCGCCTGCCCTGGAGCCGACCACGCCGCCTCAAGGATGTGGGTTTTGAAGGCGGCATCGTCTTTTTTCTCCAGCGCCTGCAGCGCCTTCGCATACTCCATGAAGCCGCGCACATCGTCGGCGGACTTCAGCCCGGCGCTGTCTTGCGGGTCGAAATTCTTCGCCAGAATCTCCAGCTCAGGGAGCATCCTCACCAGCCAGTCCGCATCCTGCCGGCGCAGGCCCCAGATGAGCTTGGCCTCAATGACCTTCTGCCTTGAGAGGCCCGCGCGGCCCGCCTCTTTGAGCGCCTCCAGCAGTTCCTCTTTCGTGGCCTGCGGATTGAACATGCGCTGCATCATGGCGCGCGGGTCAGGCGCATCCTGGGCTGTCAGCGGCAGTGTGTGGAGGACGAGTGCGGTCAGCAGAGCGAAGCGGGTTTTCATGGCGAAAAAATCAAAACGTACGCGGCGGCGTCATGTTGCCCTCCTTCCGCGCCTTGGCTAGTGATGAAATGCCACGCCCCGCGCGCACCCCCGCCACGCAAACCATGCCCGCCCCCTTTTTCATCACCGGCCCCACCGCCAGCGGAAAATCCGCCCTGGCCGTGGCACTCGCCGAGCGCGTCGGGGGGGAGATCGTGAACGCGGATGCCTTCCAGCTCTATGAAGGCATGGACCTGCTCACCGCCAAGCCCTCCAGCGCCGAAATGCGCCGCGTGCCGCACCATCTCTACAGCGTGCTGCCGCTCACGCAGAGCTGTGATGCCCAGCGCTACCGCCGGATGGCCCTGCCCGTGATCGAGGGCATCTCCGCGCGCGGCCTCACGCCCATCGTCGTCGGCGGCTCCGGCCTTTACATCAAGGCCCTCTCCCACGGCCTCGCCGAGCTGCCCGCCGCAGACCCAGCCCTGCGCGCCCGTCTGGCCGCCCTCAGCCATGAGGAAAAACGCGCGCAACTCCTGCGGCTCGACCCCGATGCCGGGGTCAACGTGCCGCTCGCCAATCCCCGCTATGTGGACCGCGCCCTGGAAGTCTGCCTGCTCACCGGCCAGCCCCAGTCCCGGCTGCGGCGCACCTTTGACGCCACACCACCCGCAGGCGCCGGCGTCAGCCTCGTGTGGCCGCGCTTCGTGCTGCACGCGCGCATCGAGCAACGCGCGCGCCAGATGATCGAGGCCGGCCTGCTGGAGGAAGTCCGCCACCTGCCACCCGCCGGCCCCACTGCGGAGAAAGCCATCGGCCTGCGTGAGATGCGCGCGCATCTGGCCGGTGAGATGCCTTTGGATGAAGCCGCCGCGCTCATGACCCAGGCCACCCGCCAGTATGCGAAACGCCAGCTCACCTGGTTCCGCCGTGAGTCCTGGCTGCAAAGCGTTTGCCTGCCCGCCGATGCCGCCGCAGAATCCGCGCTCGCCCTCATCCTGCACCATTTCCCATGTCCGCTTCCACCCCAGCAGCCACCGTCCACGTCAGCTTAGGCGCCCGCAGTTACGATGTGGAGGTCGGGCGCGGGCTGCTCAGCCGCATCGGCGTGGTGGCCAGGGAAAAATTCCCCGGCAGCGCCAGGACCGCCGTCATCACCGACTCGAATGTCGCCCCGCTTTATGCCGAGGCCGTGCTCGCCAGCCTGCGCGCCGCGGGCATCACCCCGCGCCTCATCACCGTGCCGGCGGGTGAGACCAGCAAATCCCTCCCGCACGCCGAGACCGTCTGCGCGGAGATGGCGCGCTCCGGCCTGGACCGCAAAAGCTTCGCCATCGCCCTCGGCGGCGGCGTCATCGGCGACCTCGGCGGCTTTTGCGCCAGCATCTACCAGCGCGGCATCCCCTACATCCAGATGCCCACCACCGTGCTCTCCCAGGTGGACAGCTCCGTGGGCGGCAAGACCGGGGTGAACCTGCCCGACGCCAAAAACATGGTCGGCAACTTCCACCAGCCGGCCCATGTCATCGCCGATGTGGACACCCTCTCCAGCCTGCCCCGGCGCGAATGGAACGAGGGCTTCGCCGAGATCATCAAGCACGCCTGCATCCGCGATGCCGCCATGCTGCCCGCCATTGAGCAGGCCGGCCGGGGCGGCGGCGAACTCGTGGAGCTCATCCGGCGGAACATCGCCATCAAAGCCCGCATCGTCGAAGCCGACGAGCACGAGACCACCGGCCTGCGCGCCCTGCTGAACTTCGGCCACACCCTCGGCCACGCCATCGAGGCCGCCGCCGGTTATGGCGGCATGCTGCATGGCGAGGCCATCGCCCTCGGCCTTCGCGCCGCCCTTTACCTCTCCACCCGTCTGAGCGGCCTGTCGGAAAGTGAAGCCGCCCGCGTGCTCGACCTCCTGCGCCTCTATCAGTTGCCCTTGGTCTTGGAAAAAACCTTCCCGCCGGAGGAAATCCTGCGCATCACCCGCATGGACAAAAAATTCGAGTCCGGCAAAATCCGCTTCGTGCTCTTGAAGCAGCTCGGCGAGGCCTTTGTCAGCAGCGAAGTCACCGAGGCGCACCTGCTGAAAGCCCTGGAGGAGCTCGGCTCAGCCCTTTGAGAAAACCCGCGCCCTTTGCCTGACCCGGATCAACCCCTCCGCTACCCACCAATTACCATGACCCGCAAGACCTCCGAACAACTCCGCTCCTACCGCTGGTATGGCCGTGACGAACTCCGCGCCTTCGGCCACCGCTCCCGTGCCAAGCAGGCCGGCTGGGGCGCGGAGGATTATGCGGGCAAGCCCGTCATCGGCATCCTCAACTCCTGGTCCGAGCAGAACTCCTGCCACATGCACCTGAAGCTCACCGCCGACGCCGTGCGCCGCGGCATCCTCCAGGCCGGCGGGCACCCGATGGAGATCCCCGTGCTATCCGCCGGCGAGCAGCTCACCAAGCCCACCGCCATGTTTCACCGCAACCTGCTCGCCATGGAGACCGAGGAGGTGCTGCGCGCCAACCCGCTCGACGCCGCCGTGCTCCTCGGCGGGTGCGACAAGTCCACCCCCGGCCTGCTCATGGGCGCCTTCAGCATGGACATCCCCGTCATTTACATGCCCTGCGGCCCCATGATCAAAGGCAACTGGCGCGGCGAGACCCTCGGCTCCGGCAGCGATGTCTGGAAGTACTGGGATGAAAAACGCGCCGGCAACCTCACCTGGGAGGAATGGTGCGAGATCGAGGACGGCATCGCCCGCAGCCCCGGCCACTGCATGACCATGGGTACCGCCTCCACCCTCACCGCCCTCGCCGAGACCCTCGGCCTCAGCATCCCCGGTGCATCCTCCATCCCTGCTGTGGACAGCGCCCACCTGCGCATCGCCGCCGCCGCTGGCCGCCAGATCGTGGAAAATGCCTGGCTCGATCTCAAGCCCTCAGCCCTTGTCACCGAGCGCTCCTTTGAAAACGCCATCGCCGTGGACATGGCCCTGGGCGGCAGCACGAACGCCATCGTCCACCTCATCGCCATGGCAGGCCGCCTCGGCATCCCGCTGCCCTTGGAGAAATTCGACGAAATCTCCCGCCGTGTGCCACTGCTCGCGAATCTGCGCCCCGCCGGCAAATACCTCATGGAGGAGTTTTATCATGCGGGCGGCATCAAAGCCCTGCTTCACGTCATGAGGGATCTCCTCCACATGGACGAGCGCACCATCACCGGCCTCACGCTTGGCGAAAACGTCGCCGGCTGCGAGATCCACGACAAAGACGTGATCCGCACGCCTGACAACGCTCTCCAGCCCGACGGCGGCACCGCCATCCTGCGCGGCAACCTCTGCCCGAACGGAGCCGTCATCAAACACGCCGCCGCCACACCCGCCCTGTGCCAGCACACCGGCCCCGCTCTGGTCTTCGACAGCTACCCGCAGATGAAGGCCGCCATCGAGGACATGGACCTCGATGTCACCCCGGACACCGTGCTCATCCTGCGCAATGCCGGCCCTGTGGGCGCGCCCGGCATGCCCGAGTGGGGCCAGCTCCCCATCCCGAAAAAACTCATTCTCCAGGGCGTGCGCGACATGGTGCGCCTCAGTGACAGCCGCATGTCCGGCACCAGCTACGGCGCTTGCGTGCTCCACATCGCCCCCGAGAGCGCCGTCGGCGGCCCCCTGGCCCTGGTCGAAAATGGCGACCTTGTCGAGCTCGACGTCGCCGCCCGCCGCCTCCACCTCCATGTCAGCGATGAGGAACTGGCCAAACGCCGCGCCCACTGGCAGCCCGCACCGCCGCGTTATCATCGCGGCTATGCCAGGCTCTTCATCGAGCACGTCACCCAGGCCGATGAAGGCGCCGACTTCGACTTCCTCCAGCACGGCCCGCCCGTGCCGGAGCCGGAGATCTTTTGAGACCAACCGCCAAGAATCTTTCGGCCTTGCGACTGAAGTAGAACAAAAATGCGTCTCCAGACATGGAGCAGCCAAGCACTGTCACTTCTGACAAAAAGCCCCGTGGCCGATCAGCCACGGGGCTTGCTTCTCTTCCACCTCTCCATCAACGGGCAGGCCAGACACTGAGAGCGCCCGCGCCGGCATGAGGTCCGGCACCACTCAGCAGGCGGCGCGCCTCAATGCCAAGTTCAGGCCGTTTCATGATGTCAAAATGGTTCGTAAAATTCCATGCCCCGGAATACATGCGATACCAGCCCCCGCGCTGATCAATGCGGCCATTTTCATCCCTCATGATGGTGTGGTCGAAAGGCTCCATCATCTCCGCATTGACCACTTGGCGGCGGGCCAGGCGTTCCTCGATGGCCACAGGGCCGGAAAACAATCCAATACCCAGCGCTGAGTCAATTCCCACCATGCCGTCGTTATCAGTCTCCTGGTCAGCAGCATTGCGCAGGTAGTAAGTTGGAACTCCTTCGAAAAGTGACAAAGGCCGCTCTCCAGGCTGAGACATGCGCGGGCGCATCCCCGGAAAGTATACCACATAAGAACGGCGCACGAGATCCAGCGGTTTGGCTCCGGTGCCGCCATTCAGGATGCGACCCCAGTCCATGAACACGCCGTTGTGAATCACATAATCCAGCCCCATCAAACCGCCTGCGGAAGCCGCCGCGACGCGGATGTCAGGGATGCTGCTCTCCAGACGGCCGGCAAAGTCGCGGACATCGGCGCCGTCCGTGCGGCCAAGCTGGAAGAAAACCCCGCCGGGACTGCGTCCGCCGTAGAGGTAGAGGGGGATGCGTGTGCCATCTGTCCGGGCCATGTTTTTTGGATGCAGCGGACCGTTGTTCAGCCCGTTCACAAAGGCGGTGCTCAGGTGTCCCAGATCATCTTCCCCGTTGCTGATCGCTTCCTTGGCGGCGCTGAAATCCACCGGAACAGCTTCGGGCAGGGTGATGCCCAACAAGGCGGCGACGGAGCGGGTCTGGTTCCAGGCCTCCACGACCTGGTTGGCAAAGCCCTCGGCATTGTCTATGGCCGCGCGCACCTCCTGAAAGACATCCGCCACGGGGCTGCCCGTGTGAGGAGTGCTGATGGTCATCGCAAAGCGCGTGTCATTGCGCAGCTCTTCAATGAAAAGCCTCTCCTCCGGGCTGAGCCGGTAGCCTGCCACCTGGCCCTCCGGGTTGCTCAGGAGGTAACGGATGACCAGCCCGCCCTTGCTATGCCCTGCCAGCACCACATAAGGCTCGCGTCCGGCATAAGCGGCGAACGCATCGCGAAGCGCCCTGATTTCCCGCAAGACCTGGCCCGCCATCTGTCCAAGGGCGATGGAGCCGTCCGCACGCACGAGCGCGGCCGCCGTGCCGGTGAAACGTCCGCGCAGTGGGGCGGGGTCAGCCCCAAAGGCGAACTGGTTGGAAATGCGGTCGTTTTCAATCCGGGCCAGCTTCCATGCCGCCGGTCCCATCAGGCGGTTCGCGCCTCCTCCGTCCATGGTGAACAAACTGCCGGCTCCGCCCAGCATGGCGGAGACAAAGGGGAAATCCCAGTAAAAGCGCGAGTAGCCGACCGTGCCTGGACGGTTGCTGAGACCGGTCTGCGGAAGAGGTGGGTCGAAAACACCGGGCTCATCCCCAGGACGGGCAGTGCGACCGTGGATGAGCAGCACGAGAGTCGGGCGGGAGTTGCGCGCCTGCGGACTGAAGTCCGGACGAAAACTGGCCCGCTGGCGGATAACGGCAATTTGTCCGGCTGTGAGCTGGAAGCCGCCTTGTGGCGAAAACGTGCCGCCGCCAAGGCCGGGAAGCGGTGGTGTCAGATCGAGACCTCCGGCCCCCCAGGTTTGACTGGCCATGAGGGCGACGATGACGGCGCTCTTGCCAGCTTTGAAGATGGATTGGAGCGCTTTGATGATGATGATGTCAGGTTGCATGATGATTCAGGGTGTGAGTGTTGGCGGGATCGGAATCGTTTGTTCCGTGTCCTCATCCCCCTGATGCGGGTCGCTCAGCGAACTTGCGCAAATGCTGAAAAAAACCTCAATCTGCCTCCCGTCATTCTTCGGAAGACACGTGACATCCCGTCGGGGGATGTCGTTGGAGAGCACTTTCAGACCACGACATGGCGGACTGTGCGCGGTTGAAAAGGTGTGGATATTTTCAGGTCAGCCTTGCTAACTCACAGCCGGATCTCCATCGCCGTGGCGGCCCGGTGCGCTTTGGCGCGGGCGGTGTTGATGTTTTCCGCGCGGGCCAGCGTCACGGCCATGCGGCGCTGGCCGCTGACACTTGGCTTGCCGAACAAACGAAGCTGCGTGTCCGACTCGGCCAGCACTTGATCGAGCGCGCCGAACTGCACCATGCTCGACTCGCCCTCCACCAGGACCGCGCAGCTCGCGCTGGGGCCGTGCTGGTGGATGTTCGGTATCGGCAGGCCGAGAATGGCGCGCACATGCAGGGCGAACTCGGACAAGTCCTGCGAGATCAGCGTCACCAGCCCGGTGTCGTGCGGACGCGGGGACACCTCGCTGAAGATCACGTCATCGCCCTTGATGAAAAGCTCCACGCCAAACAGCCCGCGCCCGCCGAGCGCCCCGGTGATCTTTCCCGCCATCTCCTGCGCCGACTCCAGCGCCTTGTGCGACATGGGATGCGGCTGCCAGGACTCGCGGTAGTCGCCCTTGATCTGGGTGTGGCCCACCGGCGCGCAAAAGCTGGTGCCGCCGGCGTGGCGCACGGTGAGCATGGTGATCTCGTAATCAAACTCGACGAAACCCTCGACAATGACCTTCCCCTTCCCCGCGCGCCCGCCCTCCTGCGCGTATTTCCAGGATGGCCCGATGTCGGCGGCGGTTTTCACAACGCTCTGCCCCTTGCCGCTGCTGCTCATGATCGGCTTCACCACGCAGGGCATGCCGATTTTTTCAATCGCCGCGCGGAACTCCTCCTCCGTCTGCGCGAACACGTAGGGCGAGGTTTTCAATCCCAGTTCCTCGGCGGCCAGGCGGCGGATGCCCTCGCGGTTCATGGTGAGCTGCGCGGCGCGCGCGGTGGGCACCACGGTGAAGCCCTCCGCCTCCAGCTCCACCAGCGTGCCGGTGGCGATGGCCTCGATCTCCGGGATGATGAGGCCGGGCTTCTCCACCTCCACCAGCCGGCGCAGCGCCTCGCCATCCAGCATGGAGATCACATGGCTGCGGTGCGCCACCTGCATGGCGGGCGCGTTCGCGTAGCGGTCCACGGCGATGACCTCGACGCCGAGGCGCTGCAGTTCGATGACGACCTCCTTGCCCAGCTCCCCGGAGCCGAGGAGCATGGCTTTGGTGGCGGAGGAGGAAAGCGGGGTGCCGATGCGGGACATGCCGCCCATCATGACAAGGCGCGGCCCGCGCGCAAGAGACGCGGCCCGGAGCGCTCACTTTCGCAGCCGTCTCAAAGCCGCCAGCCACAGCGCCGCAGGCGCCACGGCGCTGAGGGTGAGCGCCAGCGCGGGGCTTTCATGCCCCATGTGCCCGATGGCGGCAAAGGCGAAGCCGAGCGGCAGCGAGCCGCAGGCCAGCGCGGGAAAAAAGACGCGCCGCCTCATGCCGCACAGCCCCGCCAGGCAGGCCACCGCCTCGGGCAAAACAGGCGTCCAGCGCGAGAGGGCCACGAGCCAGCCGCCGTGCCGTTCAAACAGCACCCCGCCCCTTTTCAAACCCTCCTCCCCCGCGATCCACACCGCCGCTCCATGGCCCAGACGGCGGCAGAGAAAATACGCGGCGGCCCCCGAAAGCATGGACCCCGCCGCGGCGATGCAGCCCCCCAGGAGCCAGCCGTATTTCCAGCCCAGCGCGGACATGACCACGGTGCCGGGGATGGGCAGCACGATGTCGGCCACCAGCAGCGCGACGCCCGCCAGCCAGGCCCAGGAGCCGTAGTTCTCCATCCATGCGCGCGCGCCCTCCAGGCTCAGCATGGACTCAAACGCCTCCCCCCAGATGAGGAAGGGCAGGATGATCCCAGCCAGCAGCAGGATGACCAGAAGTGTGAGGGAGTGACGCATCAGCCGGGCAGCGGCAGACCATGCAGGCGGCGGCGCAGCATTTCCAGCGCGGCCTGGGAGGTGAGCAGCTTGAAGCGGTCCCGCGCGCCTGGATAAAAGAAGCGCCGCGCCGCCGTCTCGCATCCCTTCGAGGCCAGCGCCACCCACACCGTGCCGACAGGCTTTTCCTCCGTGCCGCCCGCGGGTCCGGCGATGCCGGTGACCGCCAGCGCGTGATCCGCCCCTGAAGCGGCCAGGCAGCCCTCGGCCATGGCGCGCGCCACTTCCGCGCTCACCGCGCCATGAGTTTCAATGAGGTCCGCCGGCACGCCGAGGTGCTTTTGCTTGGCCTCGTTGGCATAAGTCACCAAGCCGTGCCCGAAGACAGCCGAGGAGCCGCTGACATCGGTGACGCGGTTCGCAATCGCCCCGCCGGTGCAGGATTCGGCGGTGGCCAGCCACTCGCCGCGCGCGGCCAGCGCATGCACCACCACCTCCTCGATCACACGGCGGTCCTCGGACAAAATGAATTCCCCCAGCCGCTCGCGCACGATCCGCGCGCCGGCGTCCACAGTCTCTTGCGGCCCTGCGAGCCGCACATCCACATCGCCCTTGCCGATGCAGTAGCCCAGCTCCAGGCGCGGCACGGCTTCGAGCTGTTTTTCCACCGCCTCCACGATGTCGGACTCGCCGATGCCGGTGAGCCGCAGATACAGGACGCGGCGGCTCTCCCCGTCGGGCAGCAGCGCGCGCAGGCGCGGCTCGACCTCGTTCTCCACCATCGGCTTCAACTCCCGCGGCGGGCCGGGCAGCAGAAAAAGGTGCGCCTTCCATCCGCGCGCCGCCCCGAGCTGAGCCGGGAAGTAAAGCCCGGGCGCTGTGCCGAATGGATTCATCAACACCTGCGCACCCGCGGGCACCATGGCCTGGCGCAGCGTGGCGGAGGTCACAGGTTTGCCGCGCTTGGAAAAGTAGGCGTCCAGATGGCTCGTCACCGCCGCGTCCTGCCGCAGCTCCAGTCCAAGCAAATCCGCGGCGGACTCGCGCGTCACGTCGTCATTGGTCGGGCCGAGCCCGCCGGAAACGAGCACGACATCGGAGCGCGCGGCGGCCTCGGCGATGGCCTCCCTCACCGCGCCGCCGTCGGGGACGATGGTCTGGCGCGCCACTTCGAGACCGAGCGCGGCCATGCGCTGCCCGATCCATGCGGCGTTCGTGTTGATGACATCACCGATGCATAGCTCGGTGCCGGTGTTGACGAGTTCGATGCGCATGGGCGTGTGAGTTTGGCAGGGCACGCTCGTGCCGCCTGTCCATCCGCATGAGGAACGAGCGCGCGGCGCGCGGCGGCATCAATAGTTGAAGATTTCGCCGTCCTTGAAGAAGCGCCTCAGCTCGATGGCCGCCGCCTCGGGCGAGTCTGAGGCATGGACCACGTTGGTCATTTTGTCCGAGCCGAAATCACCCCGGATGGTGCCTTTCGGCGCGGCCTTCGAGTCCGTGGGGCCGAGCAGGTCGCGCACATGGGAGATGACATTTTCACCGCCGAGGGCCACGGCGATGACGGGCTTGCTCTTCATGAAGCCGGCCACGTCGGGGAAGAAGGGCTTGTCGGCGATGTGGGCGTAGTGCTCCTTCAAAAGCTCGTCGGTGAGCTGGATCATCTTGATGCCGCGCACGCGGAAGCCCTCGGCCTCCAGGCGCTTGAGGACTTCGCCATTGAGACCTTGGGCGACGCAGTCGGGCTTGAGCAGGAGAAGGGAGGTTTCTTGAGCCATGAGGGGTGTTTTTTTATCTGGGAAAAAAGGGGCCGGATAGTGCTGTCCGCGCCCTGGAGAGTCAAGGTGGAAGATGGCGCGGCGCCGCGTCCCGCAAAGCAGCCGGAGGAAGGCGCGCGACTTTTGAAAAGAGAGTTCGGCGGTTGCCCTCCGGGTAGGATGGGCTTTGTTGGCCCCTCCCATTTTGCCAATGCCCGGAACTGACACCGAACCCGCCGCAACCGAGACGCCGGACATGCCCCGGCGCTGGGGCATCGGCCTGAATGTGCTGCTGCAGGTGCTGCTGGCGGCCGCCATCTTCGCCGGGGTGAACCGCCTCAGCTACCGCCACCACACCCGCTGGGACCTCAGCCCGCAGCAGAGCTACACCCTCAGCCCGGTGACATTGAACTACCTCTCCCGGCTGCCCAAGGATGTCTTCATCGCCAATGTCTTCGCCCGTGACGGCAAGCTCTACGGGGATGTCGAGGCCCTGCTGGAGTCCTACCGGGCGAACGGACGCGGACGCATCCGCGTGCGCTCCATTGACCCGCTGCGCGACATCGAGCGCGCCGAGGAGCTCAAGGCCGACACCGGCCTCGCGCTCGACCAGAACGGCGTGGTCATCCGCTCCGGCAGCCGCACCCGCTTCATCCGCGAGGAGGAGATGGTTGTGCGCGGACCCGGCACGGAGGCCGTGCGGCCCGTGAGCGAGTTCCGCGGCGAGGACGCCGTGACCTCCGCCATCATCAATGTCGTCGAGGGCGAGCAGCGGAAATTTTTCGTCATCGTCGGCAAGGGCGCGCGCACCGAGGCGGCCCTGGTGGACGCCATGACCGCCATCGGCGAGCTGGGCCGCCAGCAGAATTTCCAGCTCCTGCCGCTCAACCTGGCCGAGGTCAGCCGCGTGCCCGAGGACGCCGACGGCGTCGTCCTGGCAGGCATCCGCTATGATTTCACCGCGCGCGAGATGGCCATGCTCAAAGACTACTGGGAGGGCAGGCGCGCGGGCCTTCTCGTGCTGCTCGACCCCGAGGCCGAGACCCCGCGCCTGAACGCCTTCCTCGGCATGCATGGCGTGCGCCCGCGCGCCGACCGCGTCCTTTACGCCGAGAGCACCAGCACCGGCCGGCGCAAGGAATTCTCCGTGCGGGCGGTCTTCGACAACGAGTCACCCATCACTCTTCCGCTTTCCACCTCGAACACCACCCTGCCCGGCCAGACGCAGTCCCTTGATCTCACCTTCGACGACCCCTACCTGCAAAATCAAAACATCGTCGTCCACCCGCTCATCGGCGCCTCCGAGCGCTACTGGGGCGAGCGCAACTACCTCGAGGAGATGCCCGTCGCCGACGAGGCCGACACGCGCGAGGACATCTTCCTCGCCGCCTCCGTCGAGCGCGGCAGCGTGCTGGAGGAGAGCCTGCGCGTGGACACCTGCCGCATGGTCGTGGTGGCGAACTCCGCGCTCCTCGACCAGAAAACCGCCCTCGGCGTGAACCGCGACTTTGTCTCCGCCAGCCTGAACTGGCTCATCAACCGCGACCGCCTCATGGGCATCACCCCCAAGGTCAAAAAGAACTACCGCATCCAGCTCACCCCGCGCCAGGGCGAGCTCATCTTCTGGATGACCACCTGCGTCTTTCCAGCCCTTGTCCTCGTGCTCGGCTTGATGGTCTGGGCCTCCCGCCGCGCCTCCTGACCCGCCGCCATGAACCCGCGCTCGACCCTGCTGCTCTTCCTGCTCGCCGCCGCGCTCGGCGCCGTCATCCTCGGCGTCGAAAAATACCTCCCCTCAACCCTCGAGCTGCGGGAGATGAAGCGCGGGCCGGTGAAATTCGACACGCGCCTCGTCACTGCCATCGAGATCGAGTCCGGCGGCGACGGCATCAGCCTCGCCCTCCGGGACGGGCGCTGGCGCGTGCAGCGCCCCTTTGACGACCTGGCCGACCCCGAGCGCGTCCTCAAACTCCTGGCCGAAATCCCCGCCATCGGCTGGATCCAGCGCGTGCGCCAGGACGAGTTCGACGGCGACGGCTGGGCCAAAACCTCCCTCGACAAACCCCGCCACCACATCCGCCTCCTGGCCGGGGAGCGGGAGATCCTCGACCTCGCCGTCGGCGCCGTCTCCCCGGTCGAGGGCGCTCATTACCTCTCCGTCCGCCAGCCAGGGCGCACGGACGGGACCGCCAGCTACGTCTCCCGCACCACCCTGCCCGACCTCTTGAAGACAAAGCCCGAGGACTGGCGCGACGCCAAGCTCCTGCGCCTGGCCGCCGCCAAAGTCATCAGTCTCAAGCTCGGCCAGAACGGCGGGCAGATCGAGCTGGCGCGCGCCGGAGACCAGCGGCCCTGGGCGCTGGTCAAGCCCCTGCGCGCGCGGGTCGGCAAGGAAAAGGTGGACGGCCTGCTCTCCACCCTCCTCAACCTGGAGATCACCGGCGTGCTCGACGCCCCGCCAGCGCCAGCCGGCGAGGACACTGCGGGCTCGTCTTTAAAGATCACCGCCTCCACCTCCGGCCCGCCGGAGGAGGTCTTTGAGATCACGCTGACCAGGCCGGGTGAGGACGCCGCCCAGACACGCGCCGTCTGCGGCCACCGCGGCTTCGTCTTCACCGTGCGCTCGGACACGCTCAAGGATCTCTGGTCGCAGCCCAATGACCTGCGCGACCGCATGCTCGCCCGCATTGACGGCCAGAATGTCTCCGCCATCCGGATCGAGTCCCTCCTTTTCCCCGAGGTCGGCCTGGAGAAAAAGGACGGCTCCTGGTACTTGAGCCGCCATCAAAAGTGGGAGCCCGCCAACGGCGAGCGCGTGCTGCGCTTCTTCGAGGCGCTCAACACCCATGACATCCTCGAATTCACCGCCGACTCCGCCGCCAACCTCGTCCCCTACGGCCTCGACAAGCCCTTCCTGAAAGTGCGCTGGACCGAGTCCGGCGCGGAGCACAGCCTGCTCTTTGGCAAGGACGCGGAGGGCGCCGCCTTTTTCGCCAAGCACGGTGACGAGCCCAGCATCTACCGCATCGAGGCCTCCCTCCTCCCCTCCATCCCGCAGGACAGCATCAAATGGAAGGGCCTCGGCGCCCTGCGCTTCTCCCAGTTCGCCCTGCGCCGCATCACCCTCGCCGCCGGCTCCGCCCCGCCCACCGTGCTCGACTATGATCCCTCCACCGCCCAGTGGACCGGCCAGCGCGCCGGGCGTGACATCACCGGCATGATAGACCGCGTCAAAGCCGACACCCTCGCCGGAAAGCTCGCCAAATTCACCGTCCAGGACTGGTCGGCGGACATCACCGCCGCCATCCACGCCCTGCGCCAGCCCGCCGTCCAGGTCCGCGTCACCCTCGGCGAGCCCGGCGTCAGCACCGGCCCCACCCGCGAGACCCTGCTGAAATTCGCCCCCACCCAGGAGGGCATGGACACCGCCCTCTGGTTCGGCCAGGTGGACAACGGCCCCGACGTCTTCTACATCACCCGCACCGCCCTCATGGACCTCCTGGCCCCCGTCTTCAAACCGGAGTGAGGCGCCAGCGCTGGACGCGGCAGTGAAAACGCCCGGCTTGAGCGCCGGAGAAAAACCTTCGGGGTGGTTTCTTGGTGCCTCCGGGCATCCTCGCCGCAGCCTTCGGGTGGTTCATCGGTGCCTCCAGGTGCCCTCGCCGCAGCCTTCGGGGTGGTTCACCGGGCCTCCGGGCACCCTCGCCGCAGCCTTCAGGGTGGTTCATCGGTGCCTCCGGGCACCCTCGCCGCAGCCTTCGGGGTGGTTCATCGGTGCCTCCGGGCACCCTCGCCGCAGCCTTCGGGGTGGTTCATCGGTGCCTCCGGGCACCCCTTCACCACCCCCAAGGCACCCTTTCACCACCCCCAGGGCACCCTTTCACCTCCCCCAGGGCACCCCCCTTGCAGGCATGCAATCCGCTCAAAGACAGACTGTTGCGTGAAAATGACGCTCCGTAGATGGCAAGGCAGCACTTTTGAACACTCCCGCCTCGGGTCACGGGGCGAAGGCGAAACTGCTGCCGCGCGCGCGTTGCAGGCCCCAGCTCATGAGGATGCGGCCGTCGTCCCAGATGTACTTCGTCTTGGTGCCGAGCTGGACGAGGATGACATTCCGCCCGGAGCGGCTCGCCGTGGAGATCAGGCAGCGTCCGGCGGCATTGGTGTAGCCGGTTTTCATGCCGTTGCACTCGGGCATGAAGGCCAGCAGGTCGTTCGTGCTTTTCAGGGTCACCATCTGGCCGTTGTTCCGGCGGAAGGTGTAGGAGCGGCGGCGCACGGCGTCGCGTATCACCGGATTGCGGTAGGCGGCCATGGACACGCGCGCCATGTCGCGCGCGGTGGAGTACTGGCCGGGGGCGGTGAGGCCGTGGGGGTTTTTGAAGCTGGAGTTGTAACAGCCCAGGGAGCGCGCCTTGGCGTTCATCTTGGCGGCGAAGGCGGAGATGCTGCCGGCGTTGTCGCGGGCGAGCACGTTGGCCACGTCGTTGCAGCTCTTCACCAGCATGACGTACAAAAGATTGCGCCGGGTGTAGGTCTCCCCGGCGCGCAGGCCGAGCACGGTGGGCTCCACGCGCAGATCGCCCGCCTGCACACGCACGGGTTTGTCCAGATTTCCCGCGTCGAGGATCACCAGCGCCGTCACCAGCTTCTGCGTGCTGGCCACGGAGCGCTTCACCTCGGCGTTGCGCGAGGCCAGATGGCGCCCGGTGGCGGCGTCTATGAGCAGGTAGGACTCGGCCCGCGTGTAGGGCACGCTGGATGCGGCAAACTCCGGACGCGCGTCTATCTCCGGCAAAAAGTAGGGCGACGGCCGGTAGGGCGACTCGCCTTCAAGCGCCGCCGCATAGCCGGCCGCGGGCGCCACCGGAACCGCCGCAGGCACGGGCAAAGCGGCGGACGCGACCGGCGCCCGGCTCTGCCCGGTGCCGCAGGCGGCCAGCAGGAACGGAACGGCGAGTGAGGCGAGGATGGCTCTCGGAGGGGGGCGCATGGGAAAGGAACGCGGTGGCAGGACGCAGATTTCATTCCATCCCCGCGCGCGCATTTCCAGCCGCACTTTCGAAAGTGAGAGTCGCGGACAGCAAATGGAGCCTGCGCCTCACTTTGCGAAGAGTTTCAGCGCGGCCTCGCGGAACATGCCATCGATCTTTTTTCCTTCGTCGCTGCGCCATCCGGCGTTTTGCACCATGAAGACGGTGATGAGGCCGGATTTCGGGTCGGCGGTCATGTTCGTGCTGTAGGCGCCGCCGTGGCCGAAAGTGCCGCCGCCGGTGGCGAAGCCGAAACCGTAGCTGTTTTCCACCCCAGGCGCGGTTTGCTTGCTCGTCATCTGTTTCACCGCCTCTTCAGAGAGGATGCGTTTGCCGTTCAAGGTGCCGCCATGGAGCAGCATCTGGCAAAATTTCGCGCAATCGGCCGCGGTGGAGAAAAGTCCGCCCGCGGGCATGGGAAAGCGGTGCGCGTGATCATTCAGCGGATAGCGGAGCTGGGCCACGTGGGTCTCCTCGATGCCGGATTTGTCCTTGCTGGCTTTGTAGGCTTTGGCGATGCGTTTGAGCTGGGCCTCATCCGGCCAGAAAGTGGTGTCCTTCATGCCGCAGGGCTCCAGCAGCCGTTTCTGCAAAAAGTCTTCAAAGCTCATGCCGCTGACGACTTCGATGATGCGCCCGGCGGTGTTGATGCCGGCGTTGGAATACTGGTATTTCGTGTCGGGCTCGAATTCGAGCTGGAGCTTCGCGTAGCTGCTCACGCGGGCGGCGAGGGGCTGCTGATCGAGCGTGGGCTGCTCCATCGGCGATTTGAAAGGCAGACCGCTGGTGTGGCTGAGCACGTTGCGGATGAGGATGGGGTGGTTGGGGGCGTGTGGAGCACCCGTGGTCGGTTTTTCCTTGGTGCCGCCTTTTTCAGCGACCATCTGGCCTTTGAACTCGGGCAGGTATTTCTCCACCGGGTCATCCACGCTCACTTTGCCCTCATCCACGAGGATCATGAAGGCCGCGCCGGTGATCGGTTTGCTCATCGAGGCGATCCAGAAGAGATCGTCCGCGCTCATCGCATCCTGCGCCGCGACATCCGCGTAACCGACGGTGGTGACATCGAGCACCTTGTCCTTGTCCGCGACGAGTGTGACCGCGCCAGCCAGAATCTGCTGCTCCACGAAAGGCTGAAGCACAGGCGCGACCGCCTGGTCCGCGCGAGAAGCGGCGTTGAGTGATAAAGCGGCGAGGAGGACGAGGTGGAGGCGTTTTTGCATGAGAAGGGTGCGGTGGGGATTCAGTTCGGCGTGGCTTCGCCGTGCGGGTAGCGGTAGTCGGCTTTGGCCTCGGTGGAAACTTGCTTCGTGGTGCCGTCAGCGAGCGAGTAGAGGAAGAGTTTGCCTCCGGCGTGATGCACGATGGACGTTTCACCCTTCGTGAAGCGTGGGTAGGCGAACCACACCTTCTTTCCTTCCGCGTTCGCGAAGGCTTTGAGGTTGGTGATGGTGCGCTGGGTCACGTCGAAGTCCGCCATGTAAAGCGTGCGGCCGGGAAACGCGTATTTGAAGCCAGTTTGATACTCGAAGCAGATTTTCGTCTCGCTCGAGGAGACGCTGACGCGGTCGAGAATGCCCTTCGGCGCGAGTTCGCAGGTCACACGCTCGAATTTCGGCTCGCCGCCGGGATGCGGCGTCATGAGGTAGTAGCCGCGACCGAGCTTCGGCGGCGCGGCGGAGACGAAGAGCCGCCCATCACGCACCGCGGAGTGGACCCACGCGTGATAGCTTGGGTCGGTGAGCTGGATTTCCTCGCCGGGCTTGCCGCCGATCTTCGAGGCCATGATGTGGTAGCTGAGCTTGCCGGGCACTTTGCGATTCCACACCGGCGTGTTCTTGCCGTCGCGTGTCCACGTCGGGTTGAAGTCGGTCATGGTGCCGTCGCTGAGCTGGTGAAAGCCGCTGCCGTCGGTGTTGATGATGCACATGGCGGTGATCCAGTTGTTCACCTCCGGGTCGTCCTTCAGGCGGCGGAAGAAGACGAGATGATCGCCCGTGATGGACCACGACGGCTTGAAGTCCCAATGCCCGCTGGTGAGGGCCTTCGTCTCTGGCTGGCCGAGCACGGTGATGTGGAGTTCACCATCCTTGTAATAGGACGCACGCGGCGCTTCCAGCGCGGTCAGTGCGGACGCGAGCGCGAATGCTCCGATCCATGAGGCGAGCTTGATCATGGTTCACGGTTTCTTGGGATGCGCCACGAGCTTGGAGGCCATTTCCTTGAGCTTCGCCTGCGCGGCGGCGTCTTCTGGAAGAGCTTGATCGCCGAAGGCGGGCAGCAGCTTTTCCCACACGGCGTTCAACTGCTGCTGGAAGGCGTTCGCTTCGGCGGTCATCGCGACCACGACATCCTTCGTCGGGATGACGAGGCAGAGCTGGCCGGCGCGGCCATCGCCACGGTAGGAGTCATGCGTGCAGCGCCAGAATTGAAAGCCGTAGCCCTGATTCCAGTCGATGCCGAGTTTCGTGTGTGATTTGCCTTCGTTGGGCACCTGCTTGCTTGTCGCCTGCTCGACCCAGGAGGCGGGAAGGAGCTGTTTGCCGTTCCACTGGCCTTTTTGCAGATAAAGCTGGCCGAACTTCGCGATGTCCTCGGTGCAGAGATAGAGCCCGTAGCCGCCGAGCGACGGCCCTTCGGGGCTGGCGTCCCATTTCGGGTTCTCAATGCCGAGCGGATCAAATAGACGTGGCTTCAAGTAGTCGAGCTCGGTCTGGCCAGTGACTTTCGTGACGATGGCGGAGAGCATGTAGCTGCCGTAGGTGTTGTATTGGAAGTGCGTGCCGGGCTTCAAGGGCACGGGATGCGCCAGGAACTCCTTCGCGGTCGCGTTGTGATTTTGAATCTTCAGCTCCTGCTCGTGTCCGCAGGACATGGTGAGCAGATCGCGCACTTTCATGGCTTTGAGATTCTCCGAAGGCTCCGCAGGCGCTTCGTTGGGGAAAAACTTCAGCACCGGGTCATCCACGCTGAGTTTTCCCTCGGCGACGGCGAATCCGACGGCGGTGGAGTCAAAGCTTTTGCTCAACGACCACAGCACATGCGGCTTGTCGGCTGCTTCAGGACTCCACCAGCCCTCTGCGATCACTTTGCCATGCCGCACGATCATGAAGCTGTGCAGCGTGTCGATCTTCTCCAGTTCGTTAACGAAGTCGATGATGCTCTGCGTCGAGACGCCCTGCGCCTCCGGCGTGCTGCGCGGCAGCGGCTGGGCTGCAAAGCTGGCGAGGCATGGGAGAACGAGGGCTGCGAGGACGGCAAGGCGGTTGGAAAGCGGCTGCATGGTCATGGCGGGTTTGGAGAACGTGTTTCGACAAAGAAAGTCGCACCGATTTTCACATCCCGTGTGGTGATCCGATTTTGCACGTTGTTCACGCTTCAGCGTGTTTCTTTGCCTTCACTGACACGCTGAACAACGCAATCTGCAACGCTCAGCCCCAGTGCTCTGTGCCGGAAAAGTCCCTCTAATCGCTTCATTCGACAGGCAGCCGCTTCACCTTCACCTCCGACACTGCCCAGCCGCCCGCGTAGGTGCCGAGGGCGAGGGTGCCGGGCTCGGTGGTGGCCCAAGGCTTCGCCTGCCTGAGGGCAACGGTGGGTCCGGTCCATTCGTAGAGCGGCTTGCCGTCGAGCGTGGTGGTGATGGTCGCGTTTGCGCCGTCGAGGCGCACGGTCACTTCCAGGTCGTGCGGCTCGGAGTCGTGCACCTGTTTGCCCTCCACCACTCCGGGCAGGTCTTTGCCCAGCTTGCCATTCACCAGTGATAGGCCGGTGTAGAAGCCGCCGAAACGACCTTCCAACTCGAACCCGCACATCCGATCCGCCACGGGGAGGACGATGTGGAAAACTTGCTGCCCGCTGACCCGCCGCAGCTTCACGCGCACTCGGTAGCTCGTGCCGGGGACTTCGGCGGGCAGTGGCAGCGTCGCAAATTTCGTGGCTGGGCTGAAAAGCTCGCCGTCTTTCAGGGTCCAGCCGTGGCCAGTCTCAGCAACCTTGGCCGGCGTGAGCGGGGCGAGGAGGTCTTCCCAGCCGTCGGCATCTTTCGATAGCACGGACTTCGGCTTCTTCGGCAGACTTGGCATGGGTGCTGTCGAAGGTGTGTTTTTCGCTGCGGGGCTGGCTGCCGCCACCGGCTCAACGGCACCTGCAACCTTTGGCAGCTGGGCGGCGGCGCTGGAGATCTGACGGTCCCACACCTGGGTGAAGCCATCGGTGGTGATCGCTGCGATCAGTGTGCCGTCGGCGCTGATGTCCACATCTGCCACGGGTGCCGTGAAGCCGTAAAAGGCGAGCTTTTCTTCGCCGCTGGCTGCATCGTGGATGCGCACGGTGCCGTCTTCACTGCCGCTGAGGATTTCCCGCCCGTCGGGACTGTACTTCAGGCTCCTCACGCCCTCCCAGTGAGCGCGGAAGGCGGCCTCCATCTGACCCGTCCCCGCTTCCCAGACGCGGATCCAGCGGTCGGGTCCGCCGGTGGCGAGGTGCCGGCCGTCGGGGCTGGCGGCGAAGCAGGCGATGCTGCCTGTCTGCGCGGCTTCGATCTGGCGCAGTGGCTTGTTAGCCTGCCAATCCCAGACCGTGATCCCACCGGCGCTCGCGGCGGTGGCTACAGCGGCATCGTCGAGGCAAAAAGTGGCGAAGGGCTGGAGGGGGGTGGGGAGGTTAATCTCCCGTAGCACGGTGCCCGACGGGTATTCCGCCACTCTGAAGGCCCAGCCGGACTCGGCGCTAGCGAACGCGCGGTCCACCGTGTTCAGGAGAAGTTTGCCGCTGCGGTTGAACTTCAGGCTCGGATTCGCGCTGGAGCCAAACGCTTCCGCTGCCTCCCCGGTGGAGGACAGGCGGATGAGCGTCTTGTTATTCTGCTCGGACAGAACGATGGACCCATCGGTGGGATGCTCGGCCAGATCCAAAAAGCGCAGGCGCTCGGACAAAAATTTCCATCGCTGGACGCTGCCCCGCGTTTCCAAGGCTGCGATGGTGTGCCTCGCAAGGGCGTAGAATCCAGCTCCGTCGCGTCCAAATAAAACACGACGTCCACCGCTGGACTCCACCCGCGCTGACGCGATGCCTTCATCGAGTCGGATTGGCCAGAAGTTCGGCACACCGACAGCGTGCCCCGATATGAGCAGCTTCCCATCTGGGCTGAAGGCGACATCGTTGACGATAGCGCTTGCTCCATGGAGAGAGCGGAGCAAACGCCCCGTCATCGTGTCCCAGAGGCGGATGCGGCTGCCGCTGATGGTCGCCACCGTGGTGCCTCCCGGACTGAGCAGCTTCACCGTTTCTCCGGGGAAATGGAGGGCGCGGATTTTTGCGGTCGTCTGCGCGTTCCAGAGGATCACTTCGTCCTCGCCGAGGCATGCGAGCTGGTCGCCAGCTTGGTTGAATTGGAGAGCCGTCATGTTGGGCTTGTCCGCCGTGGCTGCGAGTGTGCTGAGAACGGCCCCAGTGGCCGTGTCGAGGAGCTGAATCTTCAAATCCAGTCCGTTTTTGGCCGCGAGAACCGCTACGGCCCGTCCATCCGGGCTAAAGGCCGGGAGGACGCCATTGAACGGCTGTGACCAGAGCCGCGCACCCGTCTGCGCGGCATAGGCGATCAGTTGCTTCCCACCGGCGACCAGCACCGTCCCGCCATCGGGACTCAGAATGACGTTCTTGCTTTCACCGGGTTCACAAGGCCAGCGGCCCACGAGTTTGCCGGTGGCCACTTCCTGCACCGCGATCTCGCTGGCCGAAATCGGGAAAGCCATCCTGTCCCCGCTGCGGTCGATCCCGAAGGCATCGTAGTTGCCCCCGCTCACTGGAATCCAGTCGCCGATCTGACGGCCCGCGACGGTGAAAACGCCGATGACGCCGCCCCAACATCTGACCGCGAAACGATCTCCCTGGGCTAGAAACTGCAGCCGATTCACGGAGCCCTTTGCTACGCCAAGGGAAAGCTGCGAGGTGTAGTCGCGCGAGTGGGCCTGGAGGAAGCGCCAGTTTGCATCACGAAAGCTCTCTGGCGTCTCCCCGAGGATCTTCTCCGCCTCGACGAATTTACCGCGCTCGAATTCCTTCTCCGCGAGGTCGAGCTGCGACTTCGCCAGCGCCTGCCGCGCCGTTTCCTTTTCCTGCACGGCGATGACTTCGGCCTGCGTCGCACGCTGCTCCTTCGCTCGAAGATTGAAGACGAACCACACCGCGAGTCCGGTGATCAGCAGCCAGGCCGCCGCGGCAGTGGTGAAGATGCCTTTGTTGCGCTTGATGAGGAGGGCGAGCTGCTTCGCCAGCCCTGCCTGCTCCGCTGTGGTGGCAAAACCGCCCTGAAATGCCTCGATGTCCGCGCTGAAGGCCGCGATGTTTTGGTAACGCCTGGCTTTGTCGAGCGTGAGCGCCTTCATCGCCACGGCGGAGAGCGCATTTGGCACACGACCGCCCGGCATGTGCGGCAGCGGGGTGATTTTCTTCGCTTCCAGCACCTGGCCCTTCGCGGCTGGTTTGCCCTTGCCCGTGGTGGTGGCTCCATAGGTCGTCGGCGCGGCAATGCGGGCCGTGCTGACTTTTTCGATCACTTCCCACACGTCCTTCCCCTCCACCGGCGGGCGCAGCGTGAGGATGGCGTAAAGAATGCCGCCAAGGGAGAAGACGTCCGAGCGGGCATCCATGTCCGTGACCTGCCCGAGGGCCTGCTCCGGGCTCATGTATTGCGGCGTGCCCATCACCGCGCCTTCGAGCGTGCCGGTGAGGGAGCCGGAGACGCTGCCCGGAGCGGCGAGCGCATCGTGACCGCTGATCTCGGCGCGGCCATCGAGGATCTTCGCGATGCCCCAGTCCATCACCAGCACCTCGCCAAACTCGCCCACCATGATGTTTTCCGGCTTCAAGTCGCGGTGGATGATCTTTTGCGCATGGGCAAAGGCCAGCGCATCGCAGACTTTGCGGAAGATCGTGAGCAGGCGGTCGAGCGTGTAGTGCTCCAGGGCCTCTTTGTCCTCGTGGCGCAGATCATCGAGGATGCGCTGGAGTGTGCGGCCCTTCACCAGCTTCATGGTGTAGTAGAGAGAGCCTTCCGAATCACGCCCGAGGTCGTGAATGGGCACGATGTTCGGGTGCTCCAGCCTGCCGAGCACGGCGGCCTCCTGGATGAAGCGCTGCTTTTGGTCCTCACTGCATGCCGCCTCGGAAAGCATGATCTTCACCGCGATGGTGCGGCCCAGCTTGCAATCGCTGGCCTCCAGGATCGCCCCCATGCCACCCTGGGCGATGCGACGCCCAAAAATGAAGGGCACGGGCGAGTCAGGATTCGCCGCCGAGGCGGAGACAGGCGGCGGCGCGGCCTGCCGTGGCAATGCGGCGGGCGCCAGTTGGATCGTGGCATCAAAGTCAGGCTCTCCCAGAGCCTCCACGCCTTTTCGCAAGATGGACGGAGGTTTGAGAAACGAGCGCGAATCCGCCTCCAGGCCCAGCAGCCGCTCCACTCGCGCCCGCAGCTCCGCATCACCAGCACATGCAGAGTCCAGATAGGCCGCCTGAGCGAAGGGATCGTCCACATCGAGTGCGGCCATGAAGATTTCTTTCTCACGGCTGGAGGAGGAAGCTGGATCGGAGGCGGACATGAGCGGGATTCTGGAGATCATGCCCCATCAGCGGGAGAAAGCGGCACAATTTTTAGCGTAGGCCGGATGTGTTTGGCGGAGAACACGTCATTTCACCTCCAGCGCTCTTCGCCAAACTATCCGGCTTCTTTGAGCGCACGAAGGCTCTTTCACCTCCGCATACCCCCAAACCAGCCGGATAGTTCGGTGAAGCAGCTCCTTCGTGTTGGCGATGCTCACCTCACCGAACACATCCGGCCTACCGCCGTGTCGTAGGCCGGATGTGTTTGGCGGAGAAGGCGTCATTTCGCCTCCAGCGCTCTTCGCCAAACTATCCGGCTTCTTTGAGCGCACGAAGGCACTCTCGCCTCCGCACGCCTCCAAACCTGCCGGATAGTTCGGTGAAGCAGCTCCTCCGTGTTGGCGTTGCTCACCTCACCGAACACATCCGGCCTACGATCTTCTCACGGAGCGCCCACCGAGACGCGGAAGAAGTGCTTCGTCTGGCCGGTGACATCCACGGGCAGGGTCACCATGCCGCCGGTGCCTGCGGTCGCTGCTCCGATGTTGATCCAGGGATTGGCGAGGTTGGAGGAGGATTGGAGCTGGTAACTGCGTCCCGGGACGGTGGGGAAGGTCATGTTGAAGACACCGCCGCTGATGCTGATCTGCGTCACGCGGAAGAAGCTGGCGGCGCTGGTGGGATCAATGCCGGCGAGGTTCTCGAACACATTTGTGTGCCCATCGCCATCGGGATCGAGCAGCGGGGCGGCGAGCGGATTGTTGAGACCGAAGTACTGCACCTGCCAGGCATCGTCGAGGCCGTCGCCACTGTAGCCGGGGAGGTCATCGGTGTTCACGTTGAGGATCGTCCATTGGCCCAGTGCCGACAGGCCTTCATAGTCGGCACGCAAGGTGGTGAGACTGTCCTGAAAGACCGCGCTGGCATGTGCCAGGCCGGTATTGTCCACGGTGATGACAGGGCCGGTGGTGGTCGTCCAGGTGGTCCGCATCAGATCGGCCACCAGGACACTCCCGTCATCAAGGATTTGAATCAAGCTGAGCTGCTTGGTGCCGAGTTCCGTGATGGTGTCCGGTGGCGCGGAATTGATGTGCAGGTGATCCACGTCGTAAAGCTGGCCGATGTGGCCGTGCTTCATCGTCTCGGCGGGGGCGGCGACGGTGGAGATGCCAACGATACCCCCTGCGCTGCCGTCATTCGTGTAAGCCGCGCTTGTCGTGCGGGCACCGCCATTGCTGACGGTGTCGGAGGCGATGGTGTAGTTCGCGGACGAACGCGGACCGGCGAGAGCGAATGACGAGTGCAGAAAGACGGCCGAGCAAAGCGAGGCAAATGACGAGAAGACCACGTGCATGCAGGCGGGGATGAATGGTTTCATGGCCTATTCGGATTTGGGTTTACTTCTTCAAGGCAACCTTCACGGCATTGGACGCCGCGCTCTGTTCCAGCCGGGCGAGCCGCGCTTCGAGCGCCTCGTTGCGCACCGCTTGATTTGCAGCCTGTGCTTTCATCGTGATGGCTTGGTCGGCGAGCTGTTTTTTCAGCGCTGCGATCTCGGCGTCTTTGGCTTCCAGCCTGCGCGCCAGCTCCTGCGTGGCGGAGACGTTGAGCATGGCGATGGCTTCATAGTCCACCTGGCGGAAGTCAGGCACTTCACGACCGAATACGAAGACCTTTTCAGCTGTGGAAGCAAACGCGGTGCGGAAGGCTCCCTTACGGATTTCGGTGACGGGCTGGATTTCCTCCTTGTCATCGGCGATGAGCTTGACGCGGTCGCCGACTTTCAGATCAGAGGCCAGGCTCACCCAGCCGTCCTTGAGGGGGGCGATCTGGTAGATGTCCGGGACCACGTCGGTGCATTGGCTGACGGCCTGCGGAAAGACCCTTTCCACCTGCTGTGCGATGACCTTCTTTTTGGGGCGGCTGCCTTTGGCGATCACGTCTTTGTAGAAGAAGTCCGTGATTTCGATGGCCCGCAGTTTGTCCAAGTCCGCCGCGCTGTCGGAGCGGCCCTGGATTTTTTTGATCCGCTCATCAGAGTAAGCCACGAAATCTCCCGCCACGACGGTTTGTTGCGCCCAGATCGAGTTATTCCCTGATCCACCAGCGCCGCTGGCGCCGTCCGTGTAGCCATAGTTAGCCCAGTTGCTGGCGAGGTATCCGATCGGGTTGGTGTAGCGAGTTCGCGGGAGATAGTCGTAAACGGTCAGTTTTGCACGAGGTGTGTTGGTTAACCCAATGATCACGGCGCCATCGGCATTAATCGTCATCGGATAGGAATAGCTTCCTGCCTTACTGACTGCAAAAGTCAGACCGTTGTCTGGGCCGCTGACAAACGGTGAACCAGCAGCGATCAAGGCGTTTCCTCCGCTAGTTTGTTCAAGAAACAGGGTGCCTCGAACGATCAAACTATCCGAAACTCCGAGAAAACTGGGGCTTCCGGGGATGTCCAGTGTCACGCTATCGGTTCGTGATCCACCGAAGAGCTGGCCTGGCAGGACTTGCAGCCCGACAGTGCCATTGGACACTTCCAGTTTCGCCCCCGGTGCAGGCGTGCCAATGCCGACGTTGCCTCCCGAGTCCTGAATGATGACGGTGCCGGTGCTTAAGGCAGAGCGAATGATCCAATCCCCCTTGGTCCCGTAATGAATGTGGCTTTGATTCAAACCAATGTTCGGGGCTGAAAACGCCGCCGTGTTGTTCCCGCTCCCGGCGGATGGCGAAACCACATGCAAGGTTGCGTCTGGGGAAGCAGTGCCTATACCAACTTTGCCATTGCCACGGATGGTGACGTTCTCGGTTCCATCGGGCCCGTTCAGGAAGGAGAACCGGTCATTCGCGTTCGAGGTGTGCAGGCGGAACTGCTGGCCCTGAATGCCCATTCCATAGAAGAAGGTGCCGTCGTCGTAGAGGAGCAGCTTGCTGTTGGCGGCGCTCGATCCCAGTGAGAGCAAAGATCCAGGCGTGGCGGTGCCGATGCCGACGTTGCCGGTGGTGCGGTAGGCATTGCCGCCGCTCGCCGCCCAGGTGCCTACGTCGGTGCCGAGCTTCGCCGCCGTCACTGTGCCTGCGGCGAGATTGCCACCGTTGAGGTTCGTGAGCGCAGAGCCGTCACCGCTGATGATCCCGCTAAAGTTGATGCCGCCGTTCACATCAAGCTTCGCCGTGGGTGTTTCAGTGCCGATGCCGACATCGCCTCCATTCGGCTGCAGGCTGAGCGCTCCATAGGAGCCACCAGCGCTGCTGGTGCTCTGAATGATGGAGTAACCTCCTGAAATCGCCGTCACTGCCATCAGCAGGCTGGTCCTGCCATTGAATTCGCTGCCAATGGAAATCGCCGGGGAGGTTCCATCAACCTGAAGTGCCCGCCCCGGTGAACTGGTGCCGATGCCGACGTTGCCGGCGCTGCGGAAGACATTCGCGCCGCTGACACTCCAGAGGCCCACGTCCGTCCCGAGCTTGGCGGCGGTGACGGATGCGGCGGCGAGCTGGGAACCGCCGATGCTGCCCGCCGTGAGGTTTGCGCCGTTGAGGTTGGTGAGCGCCGCGCCGTTGCCGCTGAAGGTGCCGCTCACCGTGCCGGTGAAGGTCGGAGAGGCGAGCGGTGCTTTGAGCGCGACATTGCCGTTCAGCTTGTTGATCGCCGAGAGGATTGTGTCGCTGGCCGTGATCGTGCCGGTGGTGGAGGAGAATCCGGTCAATGCTTTGCCCGTCACGGTGGCGGCGGCGATGATCGTGGCAGACTGTAAGCCGGTGACATCGCCGGCGAGTGCGCCGGTGAAGCTCGTGGCGTTCGTAGCCGAGGAGGCGTTACCCGTGAGGTTTCCACTAAAAGTGCCCGTGGTGGTGCCGCTGAGCGTGAGGTTGCTGGCGAGCTTCGCGCTGTTGACGGCATTGCTGGCGATTTTCGGGCCGGTGACGGCGTTGGCAGCGAGCAGCGAGCTATCCACGGCACCGGTGGCGATTTTCACCGTGGAGATGCTGCCATCCGGCAGGTAGCCGTAAGGCGCGAGCCGCTGGTCGGGCGTGAGGAGCTGGTTGCCATTCACGCCGTCGTTGAACCACACGCGGAGGCGCACATCGGCATTCGTCCACACGCTGGCGGGGATGGCGGCCATGTTCGTGAGCGAGGTGTCGCCGAGGAGCACGGAGTAGAGGCCCTTCGTCACCGCGAGGGAGACGGCGGAGTCTGGAATGCCATCAGCGGGCGTGGTGTCGGCGGCGTTGCCCCAATAGACGGTGGTGCCAGCCGCATTCACGAGGGCGAAACGAAACTGGCCGGTGCCCTCGAAATTCACGGTGCCGATGGCGACGCGGCCCTGGTAGCTGACGAGCTGCGGCACCTGCGAATGCAAAAGGCCGAGTGACGAATGCAAAATGACGAGAATTAAAAGGCACAGTGGCAGCGGAAGGTGGTGTGTGTTTTTCATGGCGTGAGTGGGTAAGGCGTGAGGAGGCAAAAGGGCGGATGAAGGGCTCATGCGGGCTATTTCGCCTTCCCGTTCCCGGCGCCCTTCTTGTTGGCCCCACGGGCTGATTGAGCCATTTGGGAAAACTTGGGCGTGCTCTCCGCCTTCGCCACCTCGATGCCGCCACGATGCACGATGACCTGGTATTCCATTTCCTGGCGGGTCGTGCCGGTGTCCTGCACGGCGATGGCACCTACATTGAAAGTCACCACCTCGGAGGCCTTCAGCGGCGGCAGCTTCTCTTTTCCGGTGCTCAACAGCGCCTTGCGCTGGAGACTGGGCCGCTGCACGAGGAGGGCCCACTCGATCTCGCCCTCGCCGAGCGGCTGGGTGGAGGTGTTTTTCACCGTGATTTTCAGGCCGCGTGTCAGCTCCTGCTGCTTGGGGCGGTTGATTTGCTTTTCCCGATCGAGCGTGCGGGGGCTGACTTTGAGTTCGGTGTCCTTGAACTGGGCGGAAGCGGGCAAAGCGACCGCAAAGACGGAGGTGAGGATGAGGAGTGCGGTTTTCATGACGTGGAAAATGGGTTTCCACTGGGCAATGCCCCGTCAGAGAATGAACCCGGCAAAAAAGAAGAAACTTTTTTGCCGGGAAGCACCAGCCGCCGTGTCGTAGGCCGGATGTGTTTGGCGAAAAGCGTGTCATTTCACCCCCCAGCCCACTTCGCCAAACTATCCGGCTCTTTGAGCGCACGAATGCCCCCTCACCTCCAAACCAGCCGGATAGTTCGGTGTAGCAGCTCCTCCGTGTCATCGACGCTCACGGCACCGAACACATCCGGCCTACCGCAGTATCGTAGGCCGGATGTGTTTGGCGAAAAGCGCGTCATTTCACCCCCCAGCCCACTTCGCCAAACTATCCGGCTCTGTGCGCGCACGAAGGCTCTTTCACCTCCGCACACCTCCAAACCAGCCGGATAGTTCGGTGAAGCAGCTCCTTCGT